>Ga0209197_1000083_pt1 | contig 67082 bp, 62 predicted proteins | sample COGITO_mtgs_1105_4_FD_184802 | JGI IMG/M metagenome (GOLD analysis project Ga0209197, IMG submission 184802) | Pelagic marine microbial communities from North Sea - COGITO_mtgs_110512 (SPAdes) (version 2) | ecosystem: Environmental > Aquatic > Marine > Epipelagic ... | reverse complement strand
TGTAGAATATGGTTGGCATTATGGTTTCGGTTTAGCTGGAATTGGAATGATGGTTGGTTTAATTTTCTTCTGGAGCGGAATTAAAAAGAATGTATTTGGTGATAAAGGTTTGCCTCCAAGTAAAGAAGTATATGAGAAAAAAGTACTTGGAATCCCTCAGAAAACTTTAATACCAATTATAGCGGTATTATTTGTTCCGGTAATTGCATATTTACTTTCTTCTTGGCAAGCAAACTATATAAGTGGTATTTTTAAGTTTATTGGTTTTGCTGTTTTAGCATATTTAGTATACATTATGTATAATTTAGATGTTGTTGCGCGTAAAAAATTAATTGTAGCTGTATTAATTACTTTCTTCATGACTTTATTCTGGGGATTCCATGAATTGTCCGGAAGTGTAATTACATTATTTGCTTCTAGAAATGTTGCTTTAGAAGGAATTATGACGGCAAGTCAAACAAATGCCTTGAACTCTATGTTTATAATTCTTTTAGCAATTCCTATTTCTCTTCTTTGGGGTTATTTATCTAAAAATAAATTAAACCCAAGAACTCCTTATAAATTTGGATTAGGACTTCTTTTAGCCGGTGCAAGTTTTTATATACTTTCGATAAGTGGAGCTAGTGCAGACGAGAACGGAATGGTGCCTTTTGCATATCTATTAGTAATGTATTTTATTATTTCTATCGGAGAGTTATTTATGTCTCCAGTAGGATTGTCAAAAATAACAGATCTATCACCTAAAAATATAGTTGCATTTATGATGGGTGTTTGGTTTCTATCTTCTGCTTTTGCTTTTCAAATTGTAGGTTTTATTTCTACACAATTAGCCGTTGAAAGCACAGATGCAAATGTTGGTGGCCTAGAGACGTTAAGTATTTATACTGACGGATTTCATTTAATTTCATTATATTCTATAGGTGCAGGAGCCATTGTATTATTGCTCTCTCCTTTAATGAAGAAGTTAATGGGTAACGTACATTAATTATAAGAAAAAACAAAAACCTCACAAATCAAAATTTGTGAGGTTTTTTTTATGTCCAAAAACGAAACCTTCGGTAAACAAAAAGATTTTCGTAAATTTGTGATGTTCTTTCCACTAAGCAAAGTACAAGAAATAAGGAAAATTAAAATAATGAAAAAGATATTACTTACGCTCCTGCTTGCAATCTTAACTTCTATCAATAGTTTTTCACAAGAAAAAGTAACATGGCATACAGATGCCAATGCAGCTTTACAATTAGCTATAAAAGAAAATAAAAAAGTGATGTTCTTTTTTACCGGATCTGATTGGTGTGGTTGGTGTATTAAATTACAAAAAGAAGTCTTTCATACTGATGATTTTAAAGAATGGTCTACCGAAATTATTTTAATAGAATTAGACTACCCCAGAAGAACAGCTCAAACCGATGAAATAAAGGCACAAAACTATCAACTACAGCAGATGTTTGGTGTAAAAGGGTATCCTGCAGTGCATTTTGTGAATGTAGAAAAATTAGACAACGGAAAGATGAACCTATACAGCCTTGGTAAAACAGGTTATGTTCGTGGTGGACCAGACAAATGGTTAGAAGTTGCGAACTCGATTCTTGAAAAAGCGATTTAATATTCTAATTTAAAGGCTCCTTTCTTACGGGTATCATGAAACGAAATGTTGTTTTTTATCGCAACCTTTTCCCAGTTGCTTGCATAACTTTTATAATTAGAACCATCTGCAATAATAAGACTTGGGTTTAATCTGTGAATTAATCTTTCTAAATTTATTTTTGGGGAATATTGTAGAATTACAATAGGATGCGCCAATTTATTTAGCTGATATACCCCTAAGCTATCTACGATTAAAATATTTTTTTCTTTAAATTGAATAAAATTTTTAAAGTTTACGTTCTCAACATCTTTGATATATTCAGCTGTAACATATGATTTAATCATATTAATTTTACCTGGTTTTAGTGTATCGATATGCTGCTGAATTTTTATTTTCAATCCCTTTCTTTTCCCTATTATAGAAAATCTGCTTTTATGAAAAACAATAAAAGCTTCTTTCTCAATTGCCTTTCTCTCTTCAAAAAAATAGAGACTTTGAATTAACAAAACCACGATCAAAAAAAATATAAATTTTCTTGGAGTTCTCTTAATTAAATATAAAATGCCAGAAAAAATTAAAAGATAACAGCACAACATCATTGCAAAAGAAATAGAAATTTCTTTAAACAAAAACTGCTCTTGTGCGCCCACCCAGCTCACAAAGTCGTTCATTAAAGAAATGACATAACCATACATAAAAGCCAAAAAGTTTGGCAATACATGAAGTAAAGACATACATATTACTAAAATACCACCAATTAAAATAGCCCCTAAAAATGGAATAATAACTAAATTAGACAACACAAATAGACCAGGAAATTGATGAAAATAATAAATACTTAAAGGCAAAATACCAACTTGAGCAGCAAAAGAAACCGTAATTAGTTGCCATACTTTTTTATCAATTAGAAACCTTGGATTATACAGAGCTACTAATTTTGGTTGCACCCAAATAATACCAAAAACTGCCAAGTAACTTAATTGAAACCCAACATCAAATAGAAACATAGGTTTCACAATTAATAAAAATAACATCGAGGAAATTAAAGAGAACTCCACTACTTTTTTTCGCCGTAAAGATTGGCCAATTGCTAAAAAAGTAAACATGGTTACTGCTCTTACTACAGACGCTGAGAGGCCTGCGATAAAAGCAAATATCCATAATAATAAAACAATACACAATGCTTTTAAATAAGCACCGTTTTTAATCTTTTCTATAGGTTTGAATAGAAAAGATAGAATTAACAAAATAATACCAACGTGTAAACCAGAAACTGCCAAAATATGAATAGCACCTGCACTGGCATAATCTGTTAATAATTCTTTGGAAATCTCTTGTCTTTGCCCTAATAATAGCGCAGTAATTACAGCAAGTTCGTCTCTTTTAAAATTGTATTTTAATAATGATTTCTGAATTTTATTTCTAAACTTTCCCGAAACACCTGCTAAAGAAATCGTTGTATTCGAAAGTTGCAAAAACTGTGTACTTTCTATAAATAACTGGTGGTGAATTCCTTGCTTTGCTAAATATTCTTTGTAATTAAACTGATTAGGGTTTAAAGGCGGGGATACTTTTTTAAACTCGGTATTCACTAAAATTTGATCATCAATGGTAAGTTGTTCTCGCAGACTATCTTTTTGAATATTTAATAAAACAGCTCCTCTAGTTTTAGCTGTTTGCATCTGAACGACCTCTGCAACATACTTGTCTTGATAAAATCCAGGTTTTAAAACCTTAGAAATTTTTAAAACAACTTTTGTTTCTTCCTTAGAAAAATGTGTGTAATAATTTTTAAAATTCCGAGCATCTTGAATGTAAACGGCTGAAATACCAATTGAAAAAAACAGCATGATAGCAATGATCGTACTCCCTTTTTTTTTCCGAAATACAAGTAAAGAAATTGCTAAAAATAATAAAACGAAGAATAGTTTCAGAAAGCCGAATGTCCAAATTTGTATATAAAATTGAATTCCGATTCCTAAAATTAAAAACACCAAGAAGTGCAAAGGCACATATTTCAACAACCTTTTCATAGCAACCGAAAGTTACTAAAAATAAATTATAGTATGCTATTTTAAAGCTGCTACAATTTGAGAGGCTACATTTTTTGAAGCGCCCTTTCCTCCTAATTGCTTTTCTAAGTCGAAATAATTTAAGAATATATTTTCCCTATTAGAAACCTCTAAAATATTTGTCAAAGCTACTTTTAGATTTTGTTTGTTAAAATCTTCTTGAATTAACTCTTTTACTACTTCCTTATCTAAAATTAAATTCACCAAAGAAATAAATTTTAAGGTAATAATTCTTTTTGCTATTTGATATGAAATATACCCTCCTTTATAACAAACAACTTGTGGTACTTTAAATAAAGCAGTTTCTAAAGTTGCAGTTCCTGAAGCAACTAATGCAGCATAAGAAACACTTAATAAATCGTACGTTTTATTATTGATAAATGCCACTTCTCTTTCGCCAATTATCTGCTTGTAAAAAGAAAAGTCTTGACTAGGTGCGCCGGCTATTACAAATTGATATTCAGAAAAATCGGTAATTAAAGACAACATTACAGAAAGCATTTTAGTAATTTCTTGTTTTCTACTTCCAGGTAATAAAGCAATAATTTTTTTAGTACTTAATGCATGTTCTTTTCTGAAATCGTTCTCAGAAACCTGAGTTCTATCTGCAATTGCATCTATTAAAGGATGCCCAACAAAGGCTACTTTACAATCGTACTTTTTATAGAAATCTTTCTCAAAAGGAAGAATTACAAATAAGGTGTCAATATCTCTTTTAATATCTTTTACTCTGCCTGCTCTGCTAGCCCAAACTTGTGGAGAAATATAATAATGTGTTCTAAAACCTGCTGCTTTTGCCCATTTTGCAACCCGTAAATTAAAACCAGAATTGTCAATAAATATTAGTACATCTGGCTGAAATACTGCAATATCTTTTTTACAGAACTTTATAAAACCTACTACTTTGAATATATTTTTTAAAACTTCAAAAAAACCCATAAAAGCTCTTTCCTTGTAATGACTTACTAAAGTGCCGCCAGCGGTTTGCATTAAATCTCCTCCCCAAAAACGAATGTCTGCGGTTGCGTCTTGTTTGTATAGTTCTTTCATTAAATTAGAACCATGCAAATCTCCGGAAGCTTCACCAGCAATTATATAATATTTCATTTTAGAAAAATTTTAAAACTAAAGTTATAAATGCAATTAAAAAAGTAGCTATTAAAACTCCTTTTGCCTTATTATCTTCTTTTTTTTTAATGAAAAGAAAAAATACAAATAAATTAGGAATTGCTGCCAAGGCTAAAATCTTACCATATAAATTACCTTCTTTTATCATTTGCAAAGTAGTATCAAAAGAAAATCTAGAAAAATATTCTAAATACAAGAATACGCCACCAAAAGTTGCAAATAATGCCACAAGAAAACCAATTGAAATATCTTTTTTTATAGTTCCCAAGAATTTAGTTTTTGAATCATATGATGCGCTGTCAAATCAAATTGAACAGGAACTACAGAAACATATCCATTTTCTAACGCATATATGTCTGTATCTTGTCCTTTATCTTTATTTACAAACGCTCCTGAAAGCCAATAATATTCTTTTCCAAACGGACTTTTTCGTTTATCGAAATTTTCTTTCCAATACCCATTTGCTTGTCTACAAACCTTTACTCCCTTTATTTCTTCCCTCTTTAAGTCAGGAATATTTACGTTTAACACAACACCCTCTGGAATTCCGTTTAACAACGCATTTAAAGTAATATTCTTTACAATTTCTTCTGATGCTTTAAAATCTGCATGCCATTTAAAATCTAACAGAGAAAAACCAATTGCTGGCACACCTTCTATACCTGCCTCTATTGCAGCACTCATCGTACCCGAATAAATTACGTTTATAGAAGAGTTAGAACCGTGATTTATACCAGAAACGCATAAATCTGGCTTTTTATTTAAAATCTCGCTAATTCCCATTTTTACGCAGTCTGCCGGTGTTCCAGAACAGGTATATTCTAACTGAGGACCATCGTCTATTGTTATCGGATTGCATCTTAAAACATTGTCAATTGTAATGGCATGACCCATTCCGCTCTGTGGGCTATCTGGCGCAACTACAACCACATCTCCAATCTTATTCATTATTTTTATCAGCGCTCTAATTCCTGGAGCAGTAATACCATCATCATTTGTAACTAAGATTAAAGGTTTTTCTGGCATATTCAATTATTTAGCTACAAATATAATTCATTTAAACTTGTATCTTTTTAACAATTTGTAAAGAATTTAAGAACCCATTTTTCTGTAAGTTTGTTAAGCCAATTTTTAATTAAACTTCTTTTTTTTTATAAAAAACGGAATACAAGCATGGCTTTTAATAATTTGTCATTATTTTAGTAGTGAAAAATAGAAAAAAGAAAACTTACATTACATATTACCACAACACATTTATGAACTTAAGAAATAAAATAAGTATCAGTTTAATAGCACTCTCATTATCTTTTACTGCTTCACATGCCAATCAAAATATTAAAAATACAGATCCAGAAAAAGATAAAATATTAGTATATGTTTTGAAAAACATTTTAACTCGAGGTCATTTTGTTGTAAAAGACATGAATGATGACTTCTCTGAACAAGTGTACACGAGTTTTATTGAGGGCTTAGACCCAAGTAAACGCTATTTTACCCAAAAAGATTTAAAAGAATTTTCAAAATTCAAATACGAAATAGACAATCAACTACTAGAAGATGATGTCTCTTTTTACAATACGGTATATGCCAACTTTACAAAAAAAATTAAAAATGCAAAATCTTATTACGCAGAATTACTTTCCCAACCCTTTCATTTTGATAAAAATGAAACTATAGATATCGATTATGATAAAGTTCCGTTTGCTAAAAACGAAAATCAATTAATAGACTATTGGCGCAAACAGTTAAAATTAAATGTGCTAAGTAGAGTTCAAAATAAAATTGAAAAACAAGACGATAAAATTAAAAAAGATTCTAAAACTAAGAAAAAATCTTTTGATTCTTTAGAAAAAGAAGCCAGAGCAGAAGTTTTAAAAAACATGGATGAACTCTATCTGAGAATTGAAGAATTAGAACATGAAGATTGGTTTTCTACTTTTTTAAATAGTGTTGTAGGTGCTTTTGACCCGCACACAACCTACATGGCTCCAAGAACAAAAGAACGTTTTGATCAAGATATGTCTGGTAAATTAGAGGGAATTGGTGCACGTTTATCAAAAAAAGGAATTTATACCGAAATTTTTGAATTAGTTTCTGGAGGTCCTGCTTGGAAACAAGGAGAACTTGAAGCTGGAGACGTTATTTTAGAAGTTGCACAAGGAGATAAAGAGCCTTTAGATATTGTTGGTATGCGTTTAGATGACGCCATTAAATTTATTAAAGGAAAGAAAGGAACTGAAGTTCGCTTAACAGTTAAGAAAAAATTAGATGGCACTACACGTATTATTTCTATCATTAGAGATGTTGTAGAATTAGAAGAAACTTTTGTAAAATCTACTATTGTAGAAAAAGAAGGTAAAAAATATGGTTTGATAGATTTACCAAGATTTTATATTGATTTTTCTGATATTGATTCTAGAGATTCTGCAAAAGATATGGAGAAAGAAATTGCACGTTTAAAAAGCGAAAATGTATCTGGCTTATTAATCGATTTAAGAAATAATGGCGGTGGTTCTCTAAAAACAGCAATAGAAATTGCAGGTTTATTTATTACTGAAGGGCCAGTGGTACAGGTAAAATATAGAGGTCAAGATCCTATTGTAAAAAATGACGAGAATCCTAAAATGCAGTGGGATGGCGCTGTGGTTGTTTTAGTAAACGAATTATCTGCATCCGCATCAGAAATCTTTGCTGCTGCAATGCAAGATTATGGAAGAGCCGTAATTATTGGAGGAAACCAGACCTACGGAAAAGGAACTGTGCAAAGTGTAATTCCTATTAATAATTTTTATCCGAAGTACGAAAAAGATCTAGGAGCCATTAAAATGACCATTCAAAAATTTTACAGAGTAAATGGAGGCTCTACCCAGATTGAAGGTGTGTATTCTGATATTGCAATGCCCAACAAGTATAGTTATATGAAATTTGGAGAAAGAGACCTAACTGGTGCTTTAATTTGGGATAAAGTTCCTCAAGCAAAGTATACCAAAACAAACTCTTATGAGAATTTTTCTGATGTTATAAATAAAAGTAAAAACAGAATTGCTTTAGATGAACAGTTTAAGTTGATAAATGAATATGCAAAATGGTTAAAAGAAAATCAAGAAGACACCTCTTACTCTCTAAATTTTAAAGATTTCTCTAAAGAAAGTGCTTTATTAGAAGTTGCTTCAAAGAAATATACTAATGCTTTTAAAAACGAGACTAAACTCAATTTTGAGTCTCCGAAATATGAATTTCCGTTGATAGAAAAAGACAGCGTTCTAGGTGATAAAAGAACTGCTTGGCATAAAAACCTAGCCAAAGATATTTATGTAGCAGAAGCATTAAATGTCTTAAAAGATCTAAAACTAAAAAATACTACAGAAACCGTAAGAAACTAATTAATAATTTACAATCCCTGATAATAATTTGAATTTATCAGGGGTTTTCACCTTCCAATAAACATGAGTTTTCAAGTATCCTTTGCTACTAAATGGGCAGATTTTGATCCAAATAGGCATATGCGCCATACTGCATACAACGATTATGCTGCAGAAGTAAGAGTTCGTTATTTTGCTAAAAATAATTTTTCTATTGATGAATTTACAAGGCATAATTTAGGTCCTATTTTATTTAAAGAAGAAACCTCTTTTAGAAAAGAAATTCATTTAGGAGAGAACATTACTGTAAATTTAAAATTACAAGGCCTGTCAGAAAACAACGAACGTTGGAAACTTATACATGAAGTTTATAATGAGGCAGGAAAGCTTTCTGCCATTATAAAAGTATATGGTGCCTGGATAGATTTAACCAAAAGAAAATTGAGAATACCACCAGTAGAAACAAAAGAAATGTTCGCTTTTGCAGAAAAAGCTGAAGACTTTGAAGTTATTTCATTAAACAAATAATTCAATTTATTTACAAAACATTTTAATATTAAACTGGTATTATAAATAGACTTCTAAAAGTTTACTTTTCTCTGATAGAGATTGCAATTCTATGCTATCTATTGAAGCTGGCAATAAAATAGTTTCTCCTTTTTTAAGTGAGAAACTATTTTTGTTATGCACTAATTCTAAAGCACCATCAACACAAATATAAATCACAAAAGAATCTAATTTCGAGTAGTCTTTTTGTAAAGTTCCTTCAATAACTATAAAGTTAGAGGTAAAATAAGGTGAATGTACTAGCGTATTAGATACATTTAGTTTTGACTCATAGCTTGTTTTGTATGTGTCGTGACATTCAAAATCGATCACATCTATTGCCATGTCGTTATGTAAGTCTCTTAAGGCTCCCGTTTTAGCATCTACACGATCATAATCGTAAATACGATATGTGATGTCTGAAGTCTGCTGTATTTCTGCCAACAAAACGCCAGCTCCAATGGCATGCACTCTTCCTGTAGGAATATAAAACGTATCTCCATCTGAAACGTTTTCATGATGCATAACGTCTAAAATAGCACCACCTGCAACATAAGTATTGTAATCTTTCTTCTCTATCTTTTCATCAAAACCAACAATCAGCTCCGCATCTTTATCCGCTTCCATCACATACCACATTTCATTTTTACCAAATGAATTATGCCGTTCTTTTGCTACTTCATTGCCTGGATGAACTTGAATAGACAAAGGTGTTTTAGCGTCTATAAATTTAATTAACAACGGAAATTCATTTCCGAATTTTTCATAAATAGTTTTACCTAAGAATTCTCCTTTGTGAGATTTAATTAAATCTTTCAAAGTTTTCCCTTGAAAAAAACCAGTAGCAACAACTGTTTCGCCATCTTCTACATCTGAAATCTCCCAAGATTCTCCGATATTATCTTCAGAATATTCTTTATTTAAAACTGATTTCAATTTTTTTCCACCCCAAAGTCTGTATTTAAAAACAGGCGTGAATTTTAAAGGATGTAGTTTCATAATAATTTGTTCGTTTTTAAAAATGAAAAAAGCCGAAGTTTTCACTTCAGCTTTATCATTTGTACAGGCGGAGAGAATACAATCCCTACAAAACCTGATATTATTTAAAGCCTTGTTTCTATTGATAAAACTATCTAAAATGAAACTATAACTAAAGAATACAATTAAATTGTTTTTGTATTAGTATGTAATTGTTTTAAAACAGTTTGTATTTTACCTTACAAATATCGTACAAATTTATATGGATTGAATTATTTAAAAAAGAAATTCTTACATTTTATTTGCAATAATCGGGGGAAATTGCAATTAATGATATCGTTCATATATGAATACCTAAAATTAGGTATAAACTAAAAAACTAATAGTAAGAAATTATATACTTACAACAATTGTTTTACTGAATGTCTCTAGAGAAAAAATTCATTAATTAGTACTTAAAAGATAAAGACTATTAAATTTCATTTTCATTGTTTCTGTATTTTTGCTCCCAGCGCCAAGAAGAATCAATCATCTCATCAAGACCTTTCTCTGCTTTCCAACCCAGCTTTTCAAGGGCCAAATCTGTAGCGGCATATAATTTTGGCACATCTCCATCACGACGATCTGTAATTTCATAATTAAGCTTTGTATTTGAAACTCTATCAAAAGACTGAATAACATCCAAAACAGAGAACCCATTTCCTGTGCCTAGATTATAAATTTCAAGTGGTTGTTCTTGATCTTGTTTTACGAGTCTTTTTAAGGCCTTTACATGAGCTTTAGCCAAGTCTACCACATGAATATAATCTCGTATTGGTGTGCCATCTTTGGTAGGGTAATCATTACCAAAAACCATTAATTTTTTTCGCACTCCAGCAGCAGTTTGTGTAATATATGGCATAAGGTTATTTGGCGTACCATTAGGCAATTCGCCTATATTACCAGATTCGTGCGCACCTATTGGATTAAAATAGCGTAGTGAAATCGCAGCAAAATTAGGGTTTGCTTTTGTAAAATCATCTAAGATTTCTTCGGCAATTTTTTTGGTATTTCCATAAGGAGAAAAAGGGCGCTGAGTTTTATTTTCTTCGGTAATTGGGAGAACGTCAGGGTTGCCATATACCGTAGCTGAAGAAGAAAAAATAAACTTATGTATTCCTAATTTGTGCTGACACATTAATGTATTGAGGAAGGAATACAAGTTATTTTGGTAATATTCTAAAGGTTTCTCAATAGAATCTCCTACGGCCTTAAGAGCTGCAAAATGAATGACAGCAAAAGCATCTTTATATCTATCAAAAGTACATTCTGTGGCGCGTTGATCTTTTAGGTCTATTTTTTCAAAAATCGGTCTTACTCCAGTAATTTTTTCAATTCGCTCAAGGGTTTTTTCTGATGAATTAGACAAGTCATCAAAAATAACAACCTCGAAATCGTTCTCTATCAATTCTATGGTTGTGTGTGAACCTATATATCCACATCCGCCTGTGACTATTATTTTTTTCATTATTTTTTATTTTGATAATTGTTTTCAAAAATAGATAAAAAATTACACAAAACCATACTAGAACCTACTAGTTTGTTTAGTTCGATTTTTATTCTATATTTGTACCATGAAAATTGTAACGCTAAAAGATAAATCTGGCATACCTAAATACAAGCAAATTATAGCATCTATTGAAGATGCTATAATTAAAGGTGCGCTAAAAAAAGGCGACAAATTGCCCTCTTTAAATAGCATAAAAAATCAACATTCTCTTTCTAGAGATACTGTAATTGCAGCGTTTAATGAATTAAAGATGCGCGGCATTGTAAAGTCTATTGTCGGTAAAGGTTATTATGTTACAAGCGAAGATATTAAGGTTAATCAGAAAATATTTTTACTGTTTGATGAACTCAATTCTTTTAAGGAAGATCTTTACAATTCTTTTTTAACTGGTATGGGAGAGAATGTACAGGTAGATATATTTTTCCATCATTTTAATACTGACGTTTTTAGTAAATTAATAAATGACAATGCAGGCGACTATAGTTATTATATCATTATGCCTGCCAATCTTAAAGGAACGGAAAAAGTGATTAGTAGACTGCCAAATGATAAAGTTTATATTTTAGACCAAATGCATTTAGAGCTAATGGCCTACCCTTCTATTCATCAAAACTTTAAAAAAGACATCTACCAAGGTTTACAAGCCGGATTAAAGCAAATAAAAAACTATCAAAAAGCAATTTTACTTTATAATGAAGAGCGTCAACCAAAAGGGATTTTAGACGGTTTTAACTTGTTTTGCACACATAATAATATTCAAAATGAAGTTATTGATACTTTAACAGATAGAGCTTTATCTAAAGGAGATTTATACATCTTATTAGATGATAAGAATTTAATTCGAATCATAAAACGAATAAAAGAAGAGCAGTTAATACTTGTTCAGCATATCGGAATCATTTCTTATAATGATACACTTTTAAAGGAAATAGTTGAAGGAGGGATTACAACCATATCTACAAATTTTAACCTTATGGGGCAACGATTAGCAGAAATGATTTTGAATAATGAATTTGCCCAAATTGAAAACCCAAATAGTCTTATTATTAGAAAATCATTATAACAGTTTGTACACACTCAAAGAAATAGAAACACAAGGTTTGCACTATATCGAATTAACAAGTTCTGATGGTGCCTCTAAAGCACAAATATCTTTAAATCAAGGAGGAAGATTGAGTAATCTTGTATTTGAAGATACTCAAGTTCTGGCAGATTTTGATGCTTCAACATATGAAAATAATTATGCTTCATCTATTCTGTTTCCATTCGTTAACCGAATTAAGGATGGCAAATACACATTTAATAATTCAAAATACAAACTCAATTGCAACGAAGTTGATAAAAACAATGCTTTACATGGTTTAGTTTATAACAAGACCTTTGCTTGCACAAAAAAGGCATTAACATTAAATGATGCTTCAGTCACTTTACAATATAAAGACTATGGCAAACATCAAGGATTTCCGTTTAAATTCAATATTGAGTTAACTTATACACTAAATAAAAAAGGAATTATAGTATCAGTTAATATTATCAATAAAGATGAAAAACCCTTTCCTTTTAGCCTAGGATGGCATCCTTACTTTTATAGTAAAAACTTATATGATAGTACTTTAAGTTTTAGAAGTAACAAAAAATACGTATTTGATAACCAACAAATTATTTCTGGTACAACTGACTTAAATATAGAAATGCCTTTTCAATTAAAGGCCGTAACATTAGACGACTGTTATCCGCTAAAAACAAATGAAATTGATTTCTTAACACCTGAATATAGTTTCAATATAGCGTCTACCTCAAAAGAAAATTTCTTACAACTCTACACACCTGAAGTTCGTAATGTTATTGCAATTGAGCCTATGACAGGAGCTGTAGATAATTTTAACAATAAAATTGGTTTACAAACGCTGCAACCTAATGAAACTTATAATATGAAATGGTTAATGGTTATTGAAACCAAAAACAGCAACTAACTAATCAAAAAACTATGCAATTCTTAACATTTATTGGGTTTACAGCTTTAGTAGCTATAATATCCTATTACAAAACAAGAAACACAGAAGATTCTTCATCAGATGGTTACTTCCTTGGTGGTCGTAGCTTAACAGCTGGTGTTATTGCTGGTTCATTATTATTAACCAACTTATCTACAGAACAAATTGTGGGATTAAATGGTGCAGCATACCAAAGCGGATTGTCTGTAATGGTATGGGAAACTCTTGCTGCAATTGCTATGGTTGTTACGGCAATATTTTTATTACCAAGATATTTAAAAGGTGGCTTAACCACAGTGCCTGGTTTTTTAGCAAAGCGTTTTGATGTAACTACTAAAACATTAACCTCAGGCTTATTTCTAACAGGTTACGTTGTAGTTTTACTTCCCGTAATTTTATACTCAGGCTCTTTAGCTATAAGTGGCATGTTTGACGTGCCAGAATTATTAGGCGTAACACACACGCAATCTATTTGGATATGTGTTTGGGGAATAGGAATTATTGGTTCTATATATGCTGTTTTTGGAGGCTTAAAAGCTGTCGCAGTTTCAGATTCTATTAATGCGATTGGTTTATTAATTGGCGGAATTTTAATTCCAATTTTTGGTTTAATAATGATTGGAGAAGGGAGTCTTTTAGACGGGCTTTCTATATTAACTACTGAGAACCCTGACAAGTTTAAATCCATGGGTGGCGAAAATGATCCTGTACCATTTTACACCATTTTTACAGGTATGATGTTGGTACAATTATTTTATTGGGGAACTAACCAACAAATTATTCAAAGAGCACTTGCTGCTAAAGATTTAAAAGAAGGTCAAAAAGGATTACTATTAGCCTCATTTATAAAAATATTAGGGCCATTAATTGTAGTTTTACCAGGCTTAATTGCCTATCATATTTTTAAAGGCAATTTAGAAAGTGCAGATAGTGCGTATCCAATGTTAGTTAAAAAAGTATTACCTACTGCTTTGGTTGGCTTTTTTGCAGCGGTTTTATTTGGTGCTATTTTAAGTTCTTTTAATAGTGTTTTAAATAGTTCTGTTACTTTGTTTGGCCTTGATATTTACAAGCAACACATAAATAAAGACGCGAACGAAAAAACGATTGTAAAATACGGAAAAACATTTGGTGTCCTTTTAGCAATTGCAGCTATGTTTATTGCACCCCTAATTGCAAATGCAGGAAGTTTGTTTGATTATTTACAAAAAGTAAATGGTATTTACAGTATTCCTATTTTAACTATTATTATAGTTGGTTATACCACTAAGTATGTGCCTGCAATTGCTGCAAAAATTGGATTATTTTCTGGTTGTTTATTATACATTACTTATATGCTCATTGATATTTATTCGCCAGAAGTCTTTTCTAGATTGCACTTTTTAGACATATGCGCTATTCTATTTATTCTTAATATCTTGATAATGTTAATCATTGGCTATTTCAAACCAAGAGAAGAAGCATACGTTCAAGAATACACAAAACAAGTTGATATTACACCTTGGAAGTATCTAAAACCAGTAAGTATTGCTATCTGTCTAATTGTAATTGGAGTGTATATTTATTTTACTTAAATTATTATGAACAAAAAGTTAATTAAAGAAGTTAAAGGCTGCTTTTTAGATAAGTTTAAAGTGCAGCCTTTAATGGTATTTTCACCAGGCAGAATTAATCTTATTGGAGAGCATACCGATTACAATGAAGGTTTTACTTTTCCGGCAGCTATTAACAAAGGTATCGCGCTTGCCATAAGCAAAAGTAATTCTAATACCAGTAATGCCTATGCTCTTAATAAAGAAGAGCTATATGAGTTCAAAATAGAGAATTTAAAACCTCTCGAAGGTGGTGGTTGGAGAAATTATGTTCTTGGTGTTGTTGCAGAATTACAAAAAATAGGTAAGCAAATTGGTAATTTTAATAGCATTTTTGCTGGCAATATTCCTAGTGGTGCAGGCATGTCATCATCTGCAGCTTTAGAGAATAGTTTTGTTTTTGGACTGAATGAATTATTCGATTTAGGTTTAACTAAAAACGAAATGATTTTAGTATCTCAAAAAGCCGAACACAATTTCGCTGGTGTAAAATGTGGCATCATGGATCAGTATGCAAGTATGTTTGGTGTGAAAAAAAGTGCCCTTCTATTAGATTGTAGGACGGTTGATTCTCGCGCTTATAAAATAAATTTTAAAGACTACAAATTAATGCTTATTAATAGTAATGTAAAGCACGATTTATCTGAAAGTGCCTATAACGATAGACGTGAAGTATGTGAAAAAGTATCAGAAATATTAAATATTTCGGCATTAAGAGATGCATCTAAAGATGATCTTGAGCGAATTAAAACAGATATTACAGAGGAAGATTATCAAAAAGCATTGTATGTAATTAATGAGAATATCCGTGTAAAACAGTTTTCTGAAGCTATTAAGAAAGATGATATTGATGCCCTCGGAGATTTACTATACCAATCGCACGAAGGCTTGAGTAACAAATTTAAAGTAAGTTGTAAAGAATTAGACTTTTTAGTCAATCTAGCAAAAACAAACCCAAATATTTTAGGAGCCAGAATGATGGGAGGAGGCTTTGGTGGTTGTGTTATAATTTTACTAAAAAAAGCCGAATTTAAAACGTTTAAAAAAGATACAGCTAAACAGTTTAAAAAAAGATTTGACAAAGATTGCTCTGTGTATAGCGTGAAATTATCTCAAGGTACATTATTGGTTAAATAAAAGACATAAAATGAATACAGATTTACAAGAGTTTTCGCATAAACGCTTTAATATTCTTACTGGAGAATGGATTTTAGTTTCGCCACATAGAGCAAAACGACCATGGCAAGGACAGAATGAAGATATTTCTAATGAGCAACGTCCTTCTCACGATATAAATTGTTATTTATGTGCTGGAAATACGAGAGTTAATGGAGAAAAGAATCCTAAATATAAAGATGTGTTTGTATTTACAAACGATTTTGCTGCCTTACAGACCACATCACCAAAATTTTCTGTAAACGAAGGCTTGTTTAAAGCTGAAAGTGAGCGAGGTATTTGTAAAGTGGTTTGTTTTAGTCCAGATCACTCTAAAAGTTTAGCAGACATGACTGTTGAAGACATAAATAAAATCGTTCATACTTGGCAGAAAGAATACACCAAGTTAGGTAATAACGACATGATTAATTATGTTCAGATTTTTGAAAATAAAGGTGCCGTTATGGGTTGCAGTAATCCACATCCACATGGTCAAATATGGGGTGAATCTTCATTACCAAATGAAGCTTATAAGAAAGATAAGCAGCAACGTGATTACTTTAATAAAAACAAAAGTAGTTTGTTAGGCGATTATCTAAAGCAAGAATTAGAAACCAATGAAAGGATAATTTACCAAAATGATGATTTTGTTGTTTTAGCACCATTTTGGGCTATTTGGCCTTTTGAGACTATGATTGTTCCGAAGCAACAACATGCTAATATTACTAAAATTTCTCAACAAGAAAATTTAGGTTTTGCAGACGCAATTTCAAAAATTACAAAGGCTTATGACAAATTATTTGAATGTTCGTTTCCGTATTCTAGTGGAATTCATCAATCTCCTACAAACGGAGAAGCCAATATGCATTGGCATTGGCACATGAGTTTTTACCCACCATTATTAAGAAGTGCTACCGTAAAAAAATTTATGGTAGGTTACGAAATGTTTGGTTCTCCACAACGTGACATTACCGCAGAACAGGCGGTTTACAGACTAAAAAAATTAATTAAATAAATATATTACATTTTAGAAATCATAATGCTTTTAATTTTTTCTATCTAATTGTATGAAACAACAGAATATACTTTTATTACTATTTCCAATAGTAATAAAAGTATACACCCCATTTTGAAAATCCGTAAGAATTTTTAGAATTAGGAGAAAAAGCAATTGCTTTTAGCTTTCGTTTAGTCTGCAAGTTTATTATTCTAAAATCAACTTTTTAGTAAACTTGTGTGTTGAACTAAAAATAACAAGATTATAGATACCTGAAGAAATATTTAGTTTTAAAATATTTTCGCCTCTAGTTAAAGTTGATTGACTAATTTTTTGTCCAAAAATATTATAAACAACTAATGTCGAATTTCCCCAATCTAAAGGAATATTAATATTTAAATTAGCATCCTTTGTTATAGGATTTGGGTAAATTATTGGCTTATTTTTATCTTCTATAGTATTTATAGACAGGGTATTTGATTCAGTATTTGAAAGAACAAACTGAGAAAATGAATTAATTGTTAAATCTGTTGAAAATGAAACTTGAGTAGTTACGCCATCCGATCCAGATATTGCATCTCCGGTGTCTAATACTGATCCCCAATTATTTCCAAAATCATTACTATTCCTTTTATATAATTTATAAGAATTGGCAGTCGTTGTAAAATACTCAATATTATCAGTAAAAGTAATGCCTTCTATAGGTGTAAAATTTTGATTAACCCCATAATTATTTACAATGGTATAAGCATTAAAATCCTGTAAACTGTCTGGTAAAGTATCCGGATTGATATTTCCTTTAAATACCCAAACATCTCCATTTGGATGTGTGCCATTGGCAAAATCTATTGACAATCCGGTTAACCCAAAAGTTTTTACACCAGCTGAAGTCACATTTACTTTTTCACTTTTCCCTTCAAAAACAGGTGCATTTGATGCATTATGATTTGATCCACTAGTACCACGATACTCAGCATAATTTGTGTTTACAGTTTTGTTTACAGAAATATTCCCATTAGTTTCATTAAACTGATAATATGCTACCAAACCTGTAAATATTGGATCGGTAGTCGTTGTTTTTGTTAAATGTCTCCATTGTCTAATTTCATCAATACTTAACGGTCTATTCCATAAAGAAACCACATCAGATTTATGCAGCAGGAGATTTAGCAGATCCTCATGGTACTCATAAAGTTTGTTTAGATGCCATTTTTGCTGCTGTAAAAGAACTAAAAACAAAGAGTTTTATGAAAGACTGTTGGGTTTGGTTGTATAGAGGTGCATGGCAAGAATGGGGAATTGATGAGATAGAAATGGCAGTACCAATGAGTCCAGACCAAGTATTAGAAAAACGAAAAGGTATTTTTAAGCACCAATCACAAAAAGATGGAGTTGTTTTTCAAGGTACCGACAGTAGAGAGTTTTGGCAACGTGCAGAAGATAGAAATAAAGAAACTGCTAGTATATATGATGAATTAGGGTTGTCTCATTATGCTGCTATGGAGGCTTTTGTGAGGTGGCATTTTTAATAAAAATTAAATTACATAAAGCTCCTTATTACTTCAATTCATTATATAAGATTATTGATGCTAAAATTATAATTTTCAATCAATGAAAAAATTTTTAAACTTTTCATTCATAGTAGGATTTCCTTTAGTTAACTTTTTAATCGTTAAATCACCTAATTTAAATACCTGGCTGCAACTAGGACACTTTAGTGTATTATTTTTCATAAACGTATTCTTTTTCAAATCCAATTTAGTGAAAAAGGTAGCCTATGTTTAGTCCAAATAAAAAACTTATACGACTATTAGGATCTCTTTTAGCAGCCAGAGACATAAATAATTTATAGATATTTCAGCGAAAACTCCGCAAAAGGAAACATATATTAAAAAGCATAAAAGAGTATTGGAAAAGTAAAATCTGTTGAAGTTTTTAGCGTTTTTCCTGATGCAGTAAACGTAACAAGTGTAGGTGAAGATCAACCTTATTTTAAGTACTATTGTATTTTTATCGTACAATAATTATACTTATTTATAAATGAAAAAACCTCAACTACATGATAGTCATGATATTGAGGTTTTATGCTGTACAGGCGGAGAGACTCGAACTCTCACACCTCGCGGCACTAGATCCTAAGTCTAGCGTGTCTACCAATTCCACCACGCCTGCAACTTATCCGAAGTTTCGGGATGCAAATATAGACAATACTTGCAAACTACAAACTTGTTCATTATAATTTTTCTATTTTTGATGAAGAAATAATAAAATAACTTTATGAGTACTATTCAAACGTATATAGAAGAAAACAAAAAACGCTTTTTAAATGAGCTGATTAGTTTATTAAAAATACCATCTGTAAGCGCAGATAAAGCATATAAGAAAGATGTTTTAAACACTGCAGATTTCGTTTTGGAAAGTCTTAAAAAAGCAGGTTGCGACCATGTGGAGCTTTGCGAAACGCCAGGGTATCCTATTATTTACGGAGAAAAAATTATTAATAAAAACCTACCAACAGTGCTCGTTTACGGACATTATGATGTGCAACCTGCAGATCCGATAGAATTATGGACTTCACCTCCGTTTGAACCTGTTATTAAAAATACAGCAATTCACCCAGAAGGAGCAATTTTTGCTAGAGGTGCATGTGATGATAAAGGACAAATGTATATGCATGTAAAAGCAATGGAATACATGACCTCCACAGGAAATTTACCTTGTAATGTAAAGTTTATGATTGAAGGCGAAGAGGAAGTTGGATCTGAAGGTCTAGCTTGGTTTGTGCCAAGAAATATAGAAAAATTAGCAAATGATGTTATTTTAATTTCAGATACTGGAATGATTGCAAACAATATACCTTCTATTACAACCGGTTTGCGTGGTTTAAGTTATGTTGAAGTTGAAGTTACAGGACCAAATAGAGATTTACATTCTGGTTTGTATGGTGGTGCAGTTGCCAACCCAATTAATATTCTAACAAAAATGATTGCCTCTCTAACTGATGAAGATAATCATATTACCATTCCTGGTTTTTACGATAATGTAGAAGAATTGTCCACAGAAGAGAGAGCAGAAATGGCGAAAGCACCTTTCTCTTTAGAAAATTACAAAAAATCGATAGATATTGATGCCGTTTATGGAGAAAAAGGATACACTACCAATGAGAGAAATGCTATTAGACCCACTTTAGATGTAAACGGAATTTGGGGAGGATATACTGGTGAAGGTGCTAAAACTGTAATTGCTAGTAAAGCTTTTGCAAAAATATCGATGCGTTTAGTGCCAAATCAAGATTGGAGAGCAATTACCGAGTTATTTAAAAATCATTTTGAACGTATAGCACCAAAATCTGTAAAAGTAGTTGTAAAGCCACATCATGGAGGACAGGGTTATGTTACTCCAACAGATAATATTGCGTATCAAGCGGCTAGTAAAGCCTACGAAACAAGCTTTGGCAAAGTACCAATTCCGCAAAGAAGTGGCGGTAGCATTCCTATTGTTGCTTTATTTGAACAACATTTAAAAAGTAAAACTATTTTAATGGGCTTTGGTTTAGATTCTGATGCAATTCACTCACCCGATGAGCATTTCGGAATTTGGAATTACCTAAAAGGAATCGAAACAATTCCTTATTTCTATACATATTTTACAGAATTATCTAAAAATAATTAAACTTATGATGAAGTCAGTTTTTAATAAAATTTCAATTTTTACTATTATTGTTATAATAATTTTTAGTTGTGCTAATTCAAAAAATCAAAAGCAATTTACACTTGCAGAATATGAAGATGCTGCAAAGCATATGGATAGAAGTTTGTACGGTTTAGTCTACAACCAAGTTTCTGGAAGTGCATTTGTAAACAACAATAACTTACTTTATACTACCAAGACTAAAGAAGGAAAAAAATTCGTCTTAGTAAATGCAAATACTCAAACAAAAGAAACTGCTTTTAACCATGAAAAATTGGCTAAAACACTATCCAAAGAGTTAGATAAAGAAATAGATGCAACCGCATTGCCTATTTCTAATGTTTCTTTTTCTAAAGATCTAAATACATTACAATTTATTGCTTTCAATCAAAAATACGCATACAAAATAAAAGAGCATACTTTAGTGCAACATCCTTCAGAAAGAAACCTTGCAGAAAGCAATGAACATGTTTCTCCTAATGGTAAATTAGCCGCTTATATTGAGCATTATAATCTTTGGATTCATGATTTAGATACCGATAAACGTATGCAACTTACTTTTGATGGAAAACAAGATTATGGGTATGCAACTAATAATGCAGGGTGGATTAAAAGTGATGGTGCTGTTTTAAAATGGTCTCCAAATTCTGATAAAATTGCAACATTTCAGCAAGATGCAAGAGGTGTTGGCATGATGTACTTAACCTCCTCAAATGTTGGTCATCCAAGGTTAGAAGCATGGAAACATCCTTTGCCTGGAGATGCTGAAATATTTACTATTGAACGTGTAATTATTCATTTAGGAAACCAACCAAAAACAGTGCGTTTAAAAATGGAGAAAGATTTTCAAAGGGGCACTACAACAGATCATATTGCTGGAAGAAATAACGAATTACTCGATGCGCAATGGAATAAAAAAGGAACAAAATTTGCTTTTGTCTCTAGTTCTAGAGATCATAAAATTGCACATTTACAAATCGCAAATGCCCAAACCGGTGCTGTTACCTCCATTCACAAAGAAGAAGTAGCAACCTATTATGAATCTGGGGTAAATACAGAAAACTGGAAAGTGTTATTCGATTCTAATGAGTTTATATGGTATTCGGAAAAAACGGATTGGGGTCATCTTTATTTATATGATTTAAAAACGAAAGCATTGAAAAATAAAATTACTTCTGGGGATTTTATTGTGAAGCAAATAAAAAGCATCGACGAAAAAAATAGACAGATTTATTTTTATGCTGGTGGAAAAGAAGCTGGAAACCCATATCACAATTACTACTATAAAATAAATTTTAATGGCGCTAACTTCACCAACCTAACGCCTTCTAAAGGAACACATTCCGTTACTATTTCTGACGATTATTCGCTATTAGTTGATACCTATTCAACAACTACAGAGCCTCCAATTAGTGTTTTAAGAAACGGGTTTGGTGAAAAAATAATGGATTTAGAAACCGTAGATATTTCTGAATTGAAAGAAAAAAACTGGCAAGTACCAATTGAATTTTCTGTAAAAGCAAGAGATGAAAAAACAGATTTGTACGGTATTATGTGTTTACCTTCTCATTATAATGCCAATAAAAAATATCCTGTTTTAAATTATATTTATCCAGGTCCGCAATCTGGAAGTATAGGAAATTACGGTTTTAGACCTGTTTGGAGAGACTTTCAAGCAGTTGCAGAACTAGGCTTTGTAGTTGTGGCAGTTGATGCAATGGGAACACCAATGCGCTCTAAATCTTTTCATGACGCCTATTATGGAAATATGGGTGATAATGGTTTACCAGATAATATAACAGCAATTAAACAATTAGCACAAAAATATAAAGGAATGGATCTTGAAAAAATCGGTATTTGGGGACATTCTGGTGGAGGATTTGCCTCTACAAGAGCTGTATTTGCATATCCTGAATTTTATGATGTAGCTGTTTCTGGCGCTGGAAATCATGATAATAGAAATTACGAAGCGGATTGGGGAGAAAAATGGCAAGGACTTTTAATTGAAGGAAATCTCGAAAGAAAAACAGACGGAACTACCAATTATGACAATCAAGCGAATCAATTAATTGCAAAAGATTTAAAAGGAAAATTACTAATTACCCATGGCTCTATGGACAACAATGTACCGCCGTCTAATACAATGCTAGTAGTTGAGGCTTTAATAAAAGCCAATAAAGATTTCGACATGATTTTATATCCAAATAAAAGACATGGTTATGGAGATATGACGAACTACATGACGAGAAAACGTTGGGATTATTTTGTAACCCATTTATTGAATGCCAAACCAGCAAAAGGTTTCCAATTAAAATAATATTAAAAAAATAACAACATGAAATATCGTTTTTATATACTTCTGTATTTGACATTTATGTGTGCTTTAAATTTTCAATCGCAGGGCTTAATGGATGAAAAAAACCACTTCTCTAGACAAGATACCTTGAGAGGATCAATAACCCCAGAAAGAATTTGGTGGGATTTAACCTATTATCATTTAAAGGTACAAGTAGATCCAGAGAAAAGATATATTTCAGGAGAAAACACGATAAAGTATACTATTTTAAGCGCTAATCAAACAATGCAAATTGATTTGCAAGCACCTTTAAAGATGACAAAGGTTACGCAAGATGGTAAAGAGCTAGCAATTCTTCATGACGGAAATGCCCACTTCATAACACTTACTAAACAGCAAGTAATAGGCAATACAGAAAGTATTATTGTACAGTATAAAGGAAATCCTAAAGAAGCTATTAGAGCCCCCTGGGATGGTGGTTTTTCATGGAAAAAAGATGCCAATGGCAAGCATTTTATAGCCACATCTTGTCAAGGTTTAGGTGCAAGTGTTTGGTGGCCTTGCAAAGACCATATGTATGACGAAGTAGAAAGTATGCGCATTAGTGTCACAGTTCCAAGTCATTTAATGGATGTTTCGAATGGCAGGTTAGAAAGTGTAGAAAACCATGGAGAAACTACAACCTATAATTGGTTTGTAGACAACCCAATAAATAATTACGGAGTAAATGTAAATATTGGCGATTATGCTCATTTTTCTGAAATTTTTGATGGAGAGAAAGGACTTTTATCGATGGATTACTATGTATTAAAGGACAATCTTGAAAAAGCAAAAAAACAGTTTACAGATGCACCAAAAATGATGAAAGCTTTTGAGCATTGGTTTGGTCCATATCCTTTTTATGAAGATGGTTTTAAATTGGTAGAAGTACCTTATTTAGGTATGGAACACCAAAGTTCTGTGACCTATGGAAATCAATACAAGCAAGGGTATCTTGGTAGAGATTTATCTGGAACAGGTTGGGGTTTAAAATTCGATTTTATCATTATACATGAATCTGGTCATGAATGGTTTGCAAACAATATTACAGACATAGATATTGCTGACATGTGGATTCATGAAAGTTTTACCAATTATTCTGAAAGTCTTTTTTTAGACTATTATTATGGTAAAAAAGCAGCTTCTGAATATGTAATTGGCCTTCGAAAAACGATTGCAAATAAAACGCCTATTATTGGAAAGTACAATGTAAATAAAAGTGGATCATCAGACATGTATAACAAAGGTGGTAATATGCTGCACACCTTAAGACAATTGATAGATAATGATGAAAAATGGCGTCTTATTCTTAGAAAAATGAATGCTGACTTTTATCATCAAACGGTTACAACAAAACAGATAGAAAATTTTTTAAGCAAAGAAACTGGTTTTAATTTGAATCCGTTTTTTAATCAATATTTAAGAACCATTAAAATACCAACCTTAGAACATACGATTGAAAACAAGACTTTAAAATATCGTTGGACAAATACTGTTGCTAATTTTGAAATGCCTTTAAAAACAACTATTAATGGTAAAGAAAAATGGATCTACCCAACAAGTAATTGGAAAAAATTAGAGCTAACATCAGTAGACTCTAGTTTTGTAATTGATAAAAATTTTTATGTTTTTAATAAAAACGTAAATTAAATCCAAACAATTTTTCAAACAAGATTTTATTCTAAAATATATGCTCTTATAATGAAATCTGTTTTCGGATATTCCTTGCGTACAAATACGTTTCCAAATTTTGAGATCACATCTTGTTTTCTCCCTAGTTTTTCTCCGTAACCATCATAAAACTTTAAAATAACTTCTTTTCCAGCAACTACTTTTGCCACTACCGGGAAACCAGTAACTCCAGAATATGCCAGTTTATCTAGACGGTAATTATCTTTTAGATTGATAAATATTTGATTAGAGCGACTTTTAACGCCTCCTCTAGCAAATGCAATTGTCATCGCATCATTTTTTAGTGTTACAGGTTCATCTTTTATACCGCTCCGTTGCCAACTATTATTTATTAAAGTGTCATTATGAATTCCGAATTGCGCCACAAAGTTAGGAACTACCCTGAAAATTGAAATATCTTGATAATAGTTTTTTGTAATTAATTGATACAATCTGTCTACACCATTTGGGGCCCATTCTCTTTTTGCTTCAATATCAAAGTTCCCTTGTGTAGTTTCAAAACGTGCGTTAAAAGTTTCAGGTGCCTGAATGTTTGTCCATTTTTCTTTGAATAATTTCGGACTACAACTGCACAATAAAATAACAATAAAGAGATATATTCCTTTTTTCATACTAGTAAATTAAAGGCACAAATATAATAAAAATGGATGCTTTAATTAAACTTTATAAAGATGTTGAACTATAATTGAGTGCAGATACATTAATTGAACCTTTCGCTATTTTTAAGTGGCTTTTAAAACTTCTATAAACTGAAAAATAAATCCAAAAAAAACTGCATCAAATTAATTTTGATGCAGTTTTTTTTGGATTTTACAAAACGAGTACTAATCTACATTGTCATGTAAAAAAGAATTGTTCGATTTAAAATCAATATCGCTATCATCGGTTTTAATAGCTGTCTTAGATCTACTAATTGATGTATCTGCACTTAAGTCTAATCCTAATCTTTTATAAGCCGGCTGGCGTTCAATTTCATCTATATTTTTATTCAATTGATCATTGAATTTATAATTAAAACCTTTCATTTTTTTACGTCTTTCTTCTGCTCTTTTTTGTAATTCAGTTATTGTTAAATCTAAAGGAGAAACTTCCTCACTGATTGTTTGTATACTATTTATTTTCGCTTCGGGTACTGCTGTTTTCAATTCAAATTGAATTTCTTCTTCCACAACAGTAGTATCTTTTCCAGTAATACTAGAACTTTTACCAATAGTTGGTTTTGCGTCAAATTCTTCTAAAACATAACGCGTTTCTTGAATTTTATCGATAGGAATAACTTCTTCTACTGCAACAACCTCTATATCATTAACATCTTCAGAAGGCTCATTTAAATTAAATGTAATCGCTTGTGAAACTTCCTCTTCTCTTTTATTGTTTAATGGCAAATCAAATAATAAATCTGCTTGAATTTGTTTTGGCTCTTCAACAACAGCTTCTGCAATTGGTGTAACATCTGTAATAACAAAGTCATCCTCAGAAACAATATCTAGAGATACTTCTTCGTGAAAAACAGGTGTATTTACAATGGTTTCAGAAGTAGGTATCAAATCCATTTTCGAAGTTGGCTTTACTTCTTCAATTTCCGCATCATCTTCTAGAATATGAATAATTTTTTCTTGAATAAGATCAGAAATTGGTTGCTCTAAAGTAGGCGTCTTCGTAATGGTTTTTTCATCAAAATTATAGGTTGCTTTTTGATCATTCTCTAAAGTATGAACTATCTTTTTAACCTCTGTATTTGTTATTGTACTCTGTTGATCTATTGCAAAACCAGTAGCAACAATTGTTACAGCAATAGAATCTCCTAATTTCTCATCTTCACCAACACCCATAATAATATTGGCGTCATAACCTGCTTCATCTTGAATATAATCGTTTATTTCTCCTATTTCATCTAACGTTACCTCATTAGTTCCTGAAACAATTAACAACAATACATTTTTAGCTCCTGTAATTTTATTATCGTTTAATAATGGGGAATCTAATGCTTTTACAATAGCCGTTCTTGCTCTATTAGTTCCTTCTTCTTTTGCGGAGCCCATAATAGCTGTTCCACTATTAGAAAGCACTGTTTTTGCATCATGTAAATCAATATTTTGCTTATAATGATGTGTAATTACCTCTGCAATACCACGAGAAGCAGTAGATAAAACTTCATCTGCTTTAGAAAAACCAGCTTTAAAGCCAAGGTTTCCGTATACCTCACGTAATTTATTATTATTAATTACAATTAAAGAATCTACATTTTGGCGCAATTGATCAATTCCTTCTTGAGCTTGTTTAGATCGTCTTCTTCCTTCAAAAGCGAAAGGCATGGTTACAATTCCAACCGTAAGAATATCCATGTCTTTAGCAATCTTTGCAATAATTGGCGCCGCTCCTGTACCTGTTCCACCACCCATTCCTGCCGTTATAAATACCATTTTTGTTTGGGTATTTAACATTTGCTGAATTTCTTGCATACTCTCTTTGGCTGCTTGTGCTCCAATTTCTGGATTTGCACCCGCACCCAAACCAGAAGTTAAGTTAGCGCCTAATTGTATTTTATTAGGAACTGAACTATTTTCTAATGCTTGTGAATCTGTATTACAAATTACAAAGTCTACACCTTTAATTTGCTGCGTAAACATGTGGTTTACTGCATTGCTTCCACCACCACCAACACCAATTACTTTTATAGTGTTAGATTGTGTCTTTGGCATATTAAATGAAATGTTATCAAATTCTGTGCTCATAATAACGTTCTATTATATTTTATTTTTTCTTTATTATATATGTTCTCTTAAACCACTCTTTACTTAATCACTTCTTTTACTCTGCATTATCTAAGAAATCCTTAAGACTTTCTGTAAACTTATCAAAAAATGATTTTTTCTTTTTTGATTTTGGCTTCTCGTCTATGGCTGTGTCATTTTCAGATATATCTGCACTTTCTTGAGTAACCTCTTCGATAATATCTTCTTCTTCTCTAGTGTCTCTGTTTAAACCTTCCATCAACAAACCAACTGCTGTTGCATATGATGGGCTAGATAAAGCATCTTCAGAATCTCCTGCTAAATGCTCGTTAGGAAAACCAATTCTAGCATCCATACCAGTAATATACTCTACTAATTGACGTAAATGTTTTAATTGAGATCCACCACCTGTTAAAACAATTCCTGCAATTAGCTTTCCCTTTGCAGTTTCATGTCCATAATTTTTCACTTCTAAATATACGTGCTCAATAATCTCTTGCACTCTAGCATGAATAATCTTGGATAAATTCTTTAAGGTAATTTCCTTTGGCTCCCTTCCTCTTAAACCGGGAATTGAAACAATTTCTGTTTCTTTATTTTCTCCTGGCCACGCAGATCCAAATTTAATTTTTAATAACTCTGCTTGCTTTTCTATTATTGAGCAACCTTCTTTAATATCATCTGTTATTACATTTCCTCCAAAAGGAATAACCGCCGTATGTCTAATAATACCATCTTTAAAAATAGCTAAATCTGTGGTACCTCCACCAATATCAATCAAAGCTACACCTGCTTCTTTTTCTTCTAAACTTAGCACTGCAGCTGCAGACGCCAATGGTTCTAATGTAATGTCACTTAAATCTAATCCTGCACTTTTTACACAACGTCCAATATTTCTAATAGAAGAAACTTGCCCAACAACTACATGAAAATTTGCTTCTAAACGACCACCATACATACCAATTGGTTCTTTAATATCTGCTTGAGAATCTACTTTAAATTCTTGTGGTAACACATGAATAATTTCTTCTCCTGGCAACATTACAAGTTTGTGTACTTGGTTTACTAAGTTTTCTATGTCTGCCTCATCTATTACCTCATCTGCATTATTTCTTGTAATGTAGTCTGAATGATGTAAACTTCTAATATGCTGTCCAGCAATACCTACAACAACGTCTTCTATCTTTACACCAGAAACACTTTCTGCTTCGTCTACGGCCTGCTGAATAGATTGTATGGTCTGTGTAATATTACTTACAACACCTCGTTTTACGCCTAAGCTTTTCGCTTTACCAATACCAACAACTTCTATTTTATCGTATTCATTTTTACGACCAATCATGGCAACAATTTTAGTTGTACCAATATCTAAACCAACAGCTATTTTATTGTTTTCCATTTCGACTTATTTTGTACACACAACTTGGTTGTGATATTTTAATTCAATCGTTTTATATTCCTGTATCATTTTATTTTTAAATGTAGTATTATAAAACGCTTTTAACTTCTTAAATTTCAATTCTATTTCTGTTAATTTTCCGAAATTAATTTTATAATCTCCACTTCTTACAGAAAACTCATACGTATCATCGGCAGATTTCACAATCCCAACGATTTCTTTTTGCAAAAAACTATCTTTTAAAACAGTTGCTATTAGAGGTAAAATAACCTGAATATCTTCTGCATTTTCAACCCCTGAAACTAACAACACTCTTGCTGAATAATTAGCAGACAAAGGCATTTTTACACCCTGTTTATCAACATAATAAGAATCTTTACTAGAAAGAATTCTTGCAATTGGTGTACGTTGTTTTATCGTTGCTTTTACTACCCCAGCTATGGTTAAAAAAACCACTGCTTTTTCTATATAAGGGTTTCTAGATACGCTGCGCTCTAAGCTATATAAATCTAGCACAGATTTTGCTTGGTTTTCAACTGTTTTATTATTTTGTATTAACAATTTATCAACCATTGCATGTGTTAAGAAATTGTTGTTTCCAGCTTCAAATTTTACTTCGATTTTTGTTACTTTTTTTACATTATTCCTATTAGAAGTAAAGCTATACAAAAAGCCTAAAAACCCAATTAAACCAACCAATAACAAATACTTTACAACTCTTTTAAGCTTCATGTTCTAGTGCTTTTAAAAGTTCACTTGTTACCTCATTTGCCAGTACTCCAATATCTCCTGCACCCAACATTACAACTACTTTTGCAGAAGAATTTTTAATATCTTTTATTAAATTATGTTTTTGTGACAATTTTTTATGCTTATTTTCAATTTTACTCAACAACCAATTAGAATCTACCCCAACAATAGGAGTTTCCCTTGCTGGATAAATATCCAATAACAATACGTCATCAAACTTTGATAACGCAGAAGCAAAATCTTCTATAAAATCTCTTGTTCTTGAAAATAAATGAGGTTGAAAAACTACCAAAATTTCTTTATTTGGATACATCTCTCTTACTGAATTTTCTACTGCATTTATAGCTATTGGGTGATGTGCATAGTCATCAATAAGTACAAAATCTGTTGTCTTAATTTTATATGAAAATCTGCGTTGAACACCTTTAAAAGTTGACAAGTTTCGTTTGATATTCTCTAATGAAATTCCATACACGTCTGCCATGGCCAAAGCAGCCAAAGCATTCATTACATTATGGCGCCCTGGTAAATGAAATTCGATATTTTTAATTTCTGATGTAGGTGTTTTTACATCGAAAATATAGATGCCATTTTCTATTTTTAAATTAAAGGCATTATAATCTGCTGCTGCTTCAATTGCATATGTTAGCCCTTTTAGAGGTAGTCCTTTTGCAATAATTAAAGTATCTGAAACTTTATTCGAAAAAGAAACAAACGATTCGTTTAATGCTTCTATATTTTTATAAATATCTAAATGATCTGCATCCATAGAAGTTACACATGCAATATTTGGACTTAACTGTAAAAAAGAACGATCAAATTCATCAGCTTCAACAACACTAATTTCCGTCGACCCTAAAATTAAATTGGAATTATAATTCTCTGCAATTCCACCTAAAAAAGAAGTAGCTTTTACCTCAGCCATAATATGACCTAAAATAGAAGATGTTGTTGTTTTACCATGCGTTCCTGCAACTGCTAAACAAAATGTAGTTTCAGTAATTTTACCTAAAACTGCTGCCCGCTTTAAAATGGTGAATTTATGATCCAGAAAATAATTAAATTCGCTTTGATCCTTTGGAATTGCTGGTGTAAAAATAACCAACGTTTCTTCTTTATTTAAAAATGAAATTGGAATGTTTTTTACAGCATCTTCAAAATGAATTGCTATACCTAATTCCTCTAGTTCTTCTGTAATTAGAGAAGGTGTCTTGTCATAACCTGCTACTTTTTTCCCATTTGAAGCAAAATAACGTGCAATTGCACTCATTCCTATACCCCCAATTCCGAGAAAATAAATGTTATGTATATTTTTTAAATTCACTTTTTTAATAATTTTTCAATAGTATCAACAATATCTTTTGTTGCACTAGGAAGAGCTAATTCTTTTATATTTTGCGACAAGCTTTCTTGTTTACCTGTGTCTTTTATCAACGATTCAAAAACTACTGGAAACGTCTCCAAATCGGCTTCTTTAATCATTAAAGCGGCATGTTTATCTACAATAGATTTTGCGTTTTTTGTTTGATGATCTTCGGCCACGTTTGGCGAAGGAATAAAAACTACCGGTTTGCCCACAAGACACAATTCAGATACCGAACTTGCGCCCGCTCTAGATATAATTATATCTGCTGCAGCATATGCAAAATCCATTCTATTTATAAATTCATGCACTTGTATATCTGCTGACGTAGTATACTTTTGATACTCCTCAAAGTAGAACTTACCACATTGCCAAATAACCTGAACTTTTTGACTATTAAAAAAACCTATATTACTTTCTACCAATTGATTTATTTTTCTTGCACCTAAACTTCCTCCTAAAATTAAAATAGTTTTCTTGGTTTTTTCTAGTTTAAAAAAGATTTTTCCATCTTCTTTTTTTGAATGAATAGAAAGCAAGTCTTGGCGAACTGGATTCCCTGTTTTTATAATTTTATCTAAAGGAAAAAACCTTTCTAAATGATCATAAGCAACACAAATATTTTTTGCTTTCTTACTTAATAATTTATTTGTTATTCCTGGGTATGAATTTTGTTCTTGTATTACCGTTGGCACTCCTTTTCTAGCTGCCATTATTAGGGTTGGTCCGCTTGCAAAACCACCAGTACCAATGGCAATATCTGGTTTAAATTTATTAATAATTTTTAATGCATTATATAAACTATGTATCAGTTTAAAAGGAAATGATATATTATCTAATGTCAATTTTCTTTGAATTCCAGAAATCCATAATCCTTTAATTTCATAACCTGCTTGTGGCACTTTTTCCATCTCCATCTTATCTTTTGCTCCAACAAATAGAAAATTAGCATTCGGGTACCGTACTTTTATCTCATTTGCAATTGCAATTGCTGGATAAATATGTCCGCCAGTTCCACCTCCAGAAATTAATATGTTAATCGATTGTTTCATGAAGTATGTCTAAAGGATTATCATCTAAAATATCTTCTTCTGTTTCTTCTTTAGATGCACTCACACTTAAAATCATGCCCAATGCAAAACAGGTCATCCAGATAGAAGTACCTCCACTACTAATTAAAGGTAGTGTTTGACCTGTTACAGGAAATAAATTGGTAGCAACTGCCATGTTTATGGTTGCCTGAAAAATAATCGGTATACCAACACCAATGACTAATAATGTGCCAAAAATAGTGACTGTTTTCTTTAAGACAACAAATATTCTAAAGAGTAATAAGAAATATACAAGTACAAGCATAACTCCACCAAAAAGACCATATTCTTCTACAATAATTGCATAAATAAAATCTGATGACGATTGTGGTAAAAAATTCTTTTGAACACTTTTACCTGGCCCAACTCCTAGCGGACCACCCGTTGCAATTGCTATTTTTGCTTTTTCTACTTGATATGCTTCTTTACCTCCTTCATTAGAAAAACTTTCTATTCTATTTTGCCATGTTTGCACTCTGTTTGGCATTGCATCTGGAAAGGCTTTTACAATTAATATAAAAAAAGTAAGTGCTAAAATTCCTGCACCTAAAATAAAACCGATATACTTTAAAGGATAACCACCAATAAAAACAATAACCAAAATCATTGCAAAAATAATAGCTGTTGTAGAAAAGTTTGCAGGTAAAATTAAGATTAAAACTAGACTAACTGGCAACCACAGTTGCAACAAACTTTCTTTAAAAATAATTTCTTTTTCTTTATTTCTGGCTAAATATCTAGCAACAAAGACCATTAAAACCAAACCAGCAAGAGTAGATGTTTGAAAACCAACACCAACAAGCGGAATACGAATCCATCTGCTTGCATTTGCGCCTCCGATAGTAGTTCCTTGCGCAAGCGTAAAAACTAGTAAAACAATTACAATTGGAAGCATTAAAACAGAGCTTCCAGAAAAATAACGATACGGTATTTTATGTACACCATAAATAATAGCAAAACCCATAATTAATAAAACCATGTGCTTTACTAAATGACCAAATGTAGAGCCAGAGCCTACAACATATACCAAGTTTGTACTTGCACTGTACACAGGCATAAATGAAAATATAGCCAAAATAGCAACAATTGCCCAAATGGTTTTATCTCCTTCTATATATTTAAAAATGGTTTTCATTTCTAGGTAAATATCTTTTTATTTTAAATGGTTTACAGACTTCTGACTGCTGTTTTAAATTGGCGTCCTCTATCCTCATAATTTTCAAACAAATCGAAACTTGCGCAAGCTGGCGACAATAAAACCGCGTCTCCTTTTTCTGATAACTTACGGGCAACTTTAACCGCCTCTTCAGCACCCGCAGTTTCTACTACGATATCTACTACGTTGCCAAATATATTTTTTATTTTATCGTTGTCTAGACCTAAACAAACAATTGCTTTTACCTTTTCTCTAACCAAGGGCAACAAGTCATTGTAATCATTTCCCTTATCAACACCACCCACAATCCAAATAGTTTGTTTATCCATGCATTCTAAAGCATAGAAAGTTGCGTTTACATTAGTAGCTTTAGAATCATTAATATACTCAACACCATATATCTTTGCTACATTTTCTAAACGATGTTCTGCTCCTTCAAAACTTGCCAAACTCTCTTTTATAGACTCTTTTCGAACTCTAAGTAGTTGCGCTGCCATTGTTGCAGCCATTGCATTCTTTACGTTATGTTTTCCTTTTACTGTTAAAGTAGATATTGGCATAGTGAGGGTATATTTATTTATGTTGATTGTTATTATATTATTTTTTAAAAAAGCGCCGTATTCTAATTCCTTTTGTAATGAAAACGGCACTAATTTTGCTCTTGTATTATTCTTTTTTAACCAATTACTAATAGCTTCATCATCTGCGTCATAAATTAAATAATCAGTTTCTTTCTGATTTTCTGTGACCCTAAATTTAGAGGCTATATATTTTTCAAAATCATATTCATATCTATCTAAATGATCTGGTGTTATATTTGTTAAAATAGCAATATGGCTATTAAAACCTTTTACACCATCTAACTGAAAACTACTCAGTTCTAATACATAATTATCATACTTTTCGTTCGCAACTTGTTGTGCAAAACTGTCACCAATATTACCTGCAACGCCCACATTTAAACCTGCTCCTTTTAAAATATGGTGCAATAATAATGTAGTCGTGGTTTTTCCATTTGAACCCGTAATTCCAACAATCGTTGCATCCGTATATTTCGATGCAAATTCAATCTCAGAGATTACTTGTATGCACTTATCTTTTAATTTTATAACTAAAGGAACTGTATCTGCAATCCCAGGACTTTTAACAACTATATCTGCGTTTAAAATTTTACTTTCTGTATGCTTTTTTTCTTCGAATTCAATCGCATTCTTTAAAAGAACTTCTATGTACTTTTTAGAAATCTCACCTTTATCAGAAACAAAGACTTCGAAGCCTTTTTGTTTGCCTAAAATAGCTGCACCAACACCACTTTCTCCTCCACCAAGTATTGCCAACCTTTTCACGTTATCTTAATTTTAAAGTCACAATTGTTAATACCGCTAAAAGAATTCCAATAATCCAAAAACGGACTACAATTTTACTTTCATGGTAACTTAATTTTTGATAATGATGATGCAAAGGAGCCATTCTAAAGACTCTCCTTCCTTCACCAAACTTCTTTTTAGTGAACTTAAACCAGAAAACTTGAATAATTACAGACATATTTTCTACTACAAAAATTCCTGCTAAAATTGGTAACAATAATTCTTTTCTAATAGCAATAGCAATTACCGCTATAATCCCGCCAATTGTTAAACTTCCTGTATCACCCATAAAAACCTGAGCAGGATACGTATTGTACCAAAGGAAACCGATTAACGCTCCTGCAAAAGCAAGGATAAAAACGGTCATTTCTCCTGAATTAGGGATGTACATAACATCTAAATAATCTGCAAAAATGATGTTTCCGGAAACCCATGCAAAGACAGCCAGTGTAATGACAATAATGGCAGATGAGCCTGCGGCCAAACCATCAATCCCATCAGTTAAGTTTGCACCGTTAGAAATTCCAGTAACAATAAAAACAACAATGAAGATGAATACAATCCAACCATATTTTTCGTAACCTTTACCAAGGAAACTCAAAGCTTTTGTATAATCTAGTTCGTTATCTTTTAAAAATGGTACGGTAGTTTTTGTTGATTTATGAGCAACTCCAAAAACGGTTGTTCTACCGCTATCTTGTATAACTTGTTCTGCAATTGGCAATTGCTCTTTAATAGTTACATCTTCATGAAAATATAACATAGATCCTACAATAATACCTAAACCAACTTGTCCAAGAATTTTAAATTTACCTTGCAGACCAGCTTTATCCTTTTTAAATACCTTAATATAATCATCTAAAAAACCTATAAGACCCATCCAAACGGTAGTAATTACAAGAATAATTACATAAATATTATTTAGTTTTGCTAATAAAAAAACGGGTATTAAAGTTGCTAGAATAATAATAATGCCACCCATTGTTGGCGTACCAGATTTCTGAATCTGACCCTCTAAGCCTAAATCTCTAATAGTTTCGCCGACTTGCAGCTTTTGTAAAAACTGAATAATTCTCTTACCATAGATTGCAGAAATTAGCAATGATAAAATAAAAGCTGCTGCAGCTCTAAATGTGATAAATTGAAATACACTAGCTCCAGGGAAACTAAACTGACTTTCTAAATATTCGAATAAATAATACAGCATTCTTACTATTTTTTTAACTGGTTAAAACAATTTTTCACTTCTACTAAATCATCAAAAGAAGAACGTAATCCATTAATTTCTTGATAATTTTCGTGTCCTTTTCCTGCAATAAGTATAATATCGCCTACTTCAGAAAGTTTACAAGCCGTTTTAATTGCTTGTCTTCTATCTAAAACTGTCAATGTTTTTCTATAGTTTTCTGAGGCAACACCAACTTCCATTTCATCTAAAATAGTTTGCGGATTTTCTGTTCTTGGATTGTCTGAAGTAAAAATTGCCTGGCTACTTAATTGCGACGCAATATTTGCCATTTTTGGTCTTTTTGCTTGATCTCTATCACCTCCACAACCTACTACTGTAATTACCTTTTCGTTACCTGTTCTTATATCATTAATAGTTTCTAATACATTTTTTAATGCATCCGGCGTATGCGCATAGTCTATAATTGCTGTAATTCCATCTTCTGAAATTACATATTCGAAACGTCCACTAACACTTTCTAATTCGCTAATAATTGTTAATGTTTCTAATTTTTCTAAGCCCAACAACTCTGCAGTTGCAATAATTGCAGTTAGGTTATAGATATTAAAAACACCTATAAGCTTTGTCCAAACTTCGGTTCCATCCACAGAAATTAAGGTGCCAGAAAGTTGTTTTTCTAATATCTTCACCTTAAAATCTGCCAATGTTTTTAAAGCGTATGTTTTCTTTTTTGCTTGGGTATTTTGCAACATAAAGTTGCCATTTTTATCATCTATATTTGTTAATGCAAATGCCGATTTTGGCAATCCATCAAAAAATTCTTTTTTTATATTTCTATATGCTGCAAACGTTTCATGATAATCTAAATGGTCATGCGAAAGATTTGTAAAAATACCACCGGTAAAAACCAATCCTTCTGTTCTTTTTTGATGAATACCGTGAGAACTAACCTCCATAAAACAGAAATCTACACCAGCGTCAATCATTTTATCTAGATACCCATTAATCGTTATAGAATCTGGTGTTGTGTGGGTTGCTTTAAATTCAACATCATCTACCAAAACTTTAACAGTAGATAACAACCCTACTTTATATCCTGCTTTCTTAAATAATTGATACAAGAGTGATGCTATCGTAGTTTTACCATTCGTACCTGTAACACCTATCAAAGGTATTTTAGAAGAAGGGTTCTCATAAAAATTTGAAGCCATAACCGCCAGAGCAGTATTTGCATCTACCACTTGAACGTATGTAATTTCTTCTTTCTGCGTTTCAGGAAAGTCTTCGCAAACAATTACGGTAGCACCTAGATCTATTGCCTTATTTATATATAAATGTCCATCAACAGAAACTCCTTTTTGAGCAATAAAAACATCTTCATTTTCAATTTTTCTAGAATCGAAAACAAGATTTTTTACGGCTACGTTTGTAGTACCAAATACTTTAGTAATTGCAACGGTATATAATATGTCTTTTAAGTTTTTCAGACTATGATAATTTTAGGGTGATTGTGTTTCCTTTTACTAATTTCTCTCCTTTTTTTAAAGATTGATATTTTACTTTACCAACTCCAGAAATTTCAACTTTTAATCCAATATTCTCTAATAAAGACAAGGCATCCATACCAGACATCCCTGTAACATTTGGAATTTGTGTATGGCTTTTACTCAATGCATCATCATAGGTTGCGTATTGTATTTCGATCTCTTCAAAACTTGCTTTATCTTCTACAGATTGATTGTCTACCGGAGTTGTTGTATAAATTTTTTGAGCAATTTCTTTAAAAACAGGTCCAGCAACAGTTGCACCATAATATCCTTTTTCCTTTTTAGGATCATGAATTACCACAATACAAGAATATTTAGGGTTCTCTGCAGGAAAAAAACCTGCAAATGAAGCTACGTAGTGTTTGTTAGAATATCCTGCAGCTACTGTATTACCATTTTCGTCTTTATGTTTAGGAAGGTATTTTTTAGCAGTTCCTGTTTTTCCTGCCATAGAAAAATTTGAAGAATAGATATTATTTGCAGTTCCTCTTACAACTACATTTTCTAGTACTTTTCTAATTTTACTTAAAGTTTCATCAGAAGCAATTTTTGGGTTAACAACCACTGTTTTAAAAATTTTCTCGGTTTTATCTTGTCTTCTTAGCTCTTTAATAAATCTAGGTTTTACCATTATACCGTTATTTGCAACAGCATTATAAAACATTAAGGTTTGCATTGGTGTAACTGAAACTCCGTACCCCCAAGACATCCATTCTAAAGAAATTTTATTCCATCTTTTATCTGTTGGTTTGGGTACTACAGGTCTTCCCTCTCCTTTAATAGGAAAACCAATTGCCTTTGTAAATCCGTATGTTTCTAATTTCTTAATAAATTTTTCTGGCTGATGATCGTAATGCTTTTTAATTAACTTCACAACGCCAACATTAGAGGAAACCTCAAAAACTCTTGCAGCAGAAATCTTACCATAACCACCTCTGTGAGAATCTTCTACTTTAGAACCGTGAATAAAAATCTTACCTTTTTCTGTGTCTACAACTGTAGAGGTATCAATCATTTTATCATCTAAAACAGCCATTAAGCTTGCCAACTTAAATGTAGAACCAGGTTCATGACTTTCCCATACCGCATAATTTCTCTTTTCGTAATACTTTCCTTTTTTAGTTCTACCTAAATTAGAAATTGCTTTAATTTCTCCGGTTGCAGTTTCCATAACTACCGCACAACCATGATCTGCTTCAAAATACTCTAACTTTCTTAAAAGTGCATGATGCGTAATATCTTGAATATTCACATCTATAGTTGTTATAATATCATGCCCATCTATTGGTTCTTTTTCATTAAAGTCGGTAATTGGTTTCCACTGATTTTTAGCAATTTTTTGCTCCCATCTCAATCCATTTTCACCTTGCATATAATCTGCAAACGCTCCTTCTATTCCTGCTTCACCTCTAAAATCATCATAACCAATAGTTCTCTCTGCTATCTTACCTATTGGGTGCGCTCGTTCCGTTCTGTGCTTTGCAATAAAACCACCCTTATACACCCCTAAATTAAAAATTGGAAATTTTCTCATTTTTAAATAATCTGTGTATCCAATATTTCTAGCAATTAATAAATACCTTCTTTTTTTATTTTTTGCAGTCCGCAATTTTTTCTGATAATGACTAGATGAACTCCCTAGCATTTTTGAAAGTTCATTTGACAAACTCACAATATTCTCTTCAAAAATGGTATTCTTTACCGTAACTAAATCCATGAAAATATTGAATTTAGACATCGAAGTTGCTAGTAGGTTTCCGTCTGCGGCATATACATTGCCTTTATTTGCATAAATAGTGTCTTGTCTAACCGTAAGTTCTGTGGCTAGTTCTCTATAGGCATCTCCTTGAACGTACTGAAGATTAATAACTCTTAAAATAATAGCTAACAAAAACAATGTCATAAAAGCACCTACTATGTAGAATTTCGTTAAAATGCTTTTTTTGTGAGTTGCCAATTTTAATTGTCTTTATAAGTTACTTTTATTTTTTTTGGTGGGGTTTCTGAAGGTCTTAAACCTCTAGATATTGCTTTCTCTCTTATACTAGACTCCATTTTCATTCTCATTAAAATAGTACCAGTATCTATATACTCTGCTCTTAATTCTCGCTTCAACTTATTTAATTCTGCAATTTTTATTACTTTCTGATCTGATTTATGTGAACTAGAAATCATTACCAATAACAGCCCAACCACAAAAATAATAATGCGCCAATTTTTAAAAGCAGACTCATCTGTGAGGAAACTTCCTCTTAATAAGCCGTAGACACTTTTTTTAATTTTAGACATCTTATTACTTTTTTCTTTTTAGAGTAGCAATTCTAAGTTTTGCACTTCTAGATCTATTGTTTACTTTTATTTCGGCTGCTTTTGGCACCATCAACTTTCCTACTTTCTCCATAGGAACTTCTGTATTCCCAAAAACATCTTTTTCTGGTTCACCTACAAACAACCCAGTTCTAATAAATCTTTTTACTAATCTATCTTCTAAAGAATGATAGGAAATAACACTTAACCGGCCTTCTTTATTTAATAAATTTGGCATTTGCAATAGAAACTCTTTCAAAACCTCTAATTCCTCATTTACCTCAATTCTAATGGCTTGAAATATCTGTGCTAATATTTTATGCTCTACCGCATTCGGTAAATATTTTTGTAAAGCCTCTTTTAACTGAAAACTTGTTTCAATTTTTTCTTCTTGTCTTTTTTCTACAATTGTTTTGGCTATGTTTCTTGAGTTCCTTAACTCACCATATAAAAACAAGATCTCTGCTAATTTTTCTTCAGAGTAACTGCCAATAACTTCCTTTGCAGAAATTTTAGATTTCTGATTCATTCTCATATCTAAGTCACCGTCAAAGCGAGTAGAAAAACCTCTTTCCCCCTCGTCAAATTGATGAGAAGAAACCCCTAAATCAGCTAAAACTCCGTCTACTTTTTTCACCCCGTTAAACCTCAGAAATCTTGAGATATATCTAAAATTCTCTGGAATCAGCGTAAAACGAGCATCATCAATTACATTCTCAAATGCATCTGGATCTTGATCAAAACCAAATAATCTTCCGTTTTTACCAAGTCTACTCAAAATCTCTCTTGAATGACCACCACCACCAAACGTAACATCAACATAGACACCGTTTTCTTTAATAGCCAAAGCATCTATACTTTCTTTTAATAAAACTGGACTATGATAATTCATCTGATTCTGTATTTCCCATTACCTCTTCTGCTAAATCAGCAAAATCTAAAGCAGCATCATCAATTGCCTTTTCATAGTTCTCTTTATCCCAAATTTCTATAATATTCAAGGCAGAAGACAAAACAACTTGTTTTTTTATTCCAGCGAACTCAGATAAATCTTTAGGAATTAAAACCCTCCCCGCAGCATCAAATTCAACGATTTTTACACCTGCTGTAAATCTTCTAATAAAATCATTATTCTTTTTAATAAACTTATTCAGCTTATTCACTTTCACCATCATTAAATTCCACTCTTCCATAGAATACAATTCTAAGCAAGGTTGAAAAACTGCTCTTTTTATTACAAATCCCTCATTTATAATTGGTTGCAACTGCTTTTTAAGCGCAGACGAGAACATTACCCTGCCTTTCGCATCTGCCTTACATTCATATGTGCCAATTAAATTTATCACGAATAAAATAGGTTTTTATAGATACCAAAAATATATAAATTTTACCACTTCTTACCACTTTTTACCACATTGTTAACAACTTATTGCTTTTTTGCACCAATTAGAGATAAGACCCGTCTTAAAATTTGATTTGGAGTGATTTAATAAAACGAGAATTATGTTATAAAAAAGAATTACATTTGCCATTACGTAAATCGAATTGAACGATGATAGACCAGTTGAAAACCGAAGGGAAATTTACATATGCAGAGGCAGGTGAAGGACCTGTTATTATTATCTTACATGGCTTAATGGGTGCCTTAAGTAATTTTAACGATACCTTTGGGCATTTCTCAAAAAATGGCTACAAAGTATTAATTCCAGAGCTACCTCTATACTCCCTTCCTCTTTTACAAACCAACGTTAAAAATTTAGCTGAATTTCTAAAAGAATTTATGGAGCATAAAAAAGTAAATAGCGCTATCTTACTAGGTAATTCTCTAGGTGGTCATATTGCTTTGTATTTCACAAAACATAATCAAGAACAAGTCAAAGCACTAGTCTTAACAGGAAGTTCTGGTTTGTATGAAAAAGCTATGGGAGATAGTTTCCCTAAAAGAGGAAACTATGAATATATTAAAGAAAAAACACAAGGCGTTTTTTATGATCCGGCTATCGGAACGAAACAAATGGTAGATGATGTTTTTAAAATAGTAAATGATAGAAGTTCTGTAATAAGAACTTTAGCAATTGCAAAAAGCGCTATTAGACACAACATGTCAGCTGACTTGCCTGCAATGAAGCAGCCAACCTGCTTAATCTGGGGAAAACAAGATGTTGTAACCCCTCCAGAAGTTGCTGTAGATTTTAATAAAATTTTACCTGATTCTGATTTATTTTGGATTGACAAATGTGGGCACGCTGCAATGATGGAGAGACCTCTAGAATTTAATACAATTCTTCACAAATGGCTGATTTCTAGAAATATATAATCTAATGAAAATTAAGTCAGCAGAGTTTATAATGAGTAACAGTAATGTTACCAAAGCGCCGCCAGAAAGAATGCCAGAATACGCCTTTATAGGGCGTTCTAATGTTGGTAAATCTTCATTAATTAATATGTTAATGGAGCGGAAAGATTTAGCTAAAATTTCTGGAAAACCAGGAAAAACACAGCTTATAAATCACTTTAAAGTAAATGAAGAGTGGTTTTTAGTAGATCTACCTGGCTATGGTTATGCTTCAGTTTCTAAAAAGAAAAGAGTAATTTTTCAATATTTTATAGAAAATTATTTTAAAGAAAGAGAGCAATTAGTATGCACTTTTGTATTGATAGATTCAAGACATGATCCTCAAAAAATAGATTTAGATTTCATGCAGTTTTTAGGTGAAAACCAAATTCCGTTTTGTATTGTTTTCACAAAAGCAGACAAACTTGGAAGCTCTAAACTAAATAAACAAATTACTTCTTACAAGAAGAAATTATTACAATTTTGGCAAACATTACCAACATCATTTTTAACCTCTTCTTCTACAGGCTTAGGTAGAAAAGAATTTTTAGATTTTATTGATGGTGTAAACCAAGATGTTGCTAAAGATTTTAAATAACCTTTAGACTTATCTAAAGTAGTATTAAAATGTGCTATGAACTCCACAAAAGAAAATTTACAAGTTTTATTTGAAGACAATCACATCATTATTGTAAACAAAAGGGCTGGTGACATTACCCAAGGTGATAAAACAGGGGACAAACCTTTAAGTGATGTAATTAAAGAATATGTAAAGGACAAATATAATAAACCTGGCAAAGTTTTTATTGGCACTGTGCATAGGTTAGACAGACCTACTTCTGGAATCGTAATTTTTGCAAGAACCTCTAAAGCTTTAGAGCGTTTAAATAAAATGTTACGCGAAAAGACTATTAACAAAACCTATTGGGCACTTGTAAAAAATGCACCAAAAGCAACTGCAGACACCCTCACAAATTTTTTAAAAAAAGACACAAAAAAGAACAAGTCTTTTGTCTACAAAAAAGAAATTGAAGGGAGTAAGAAAGCAATCTTACACTACAATATCATTAAAAAATTAGAGAATTATTTTTTAATTGAAATTGATTTAGAAACAGGCAGGCATCATCAAATTAGAACACAGTTATCTTATATTGGCAGTGCTATAAAAGGCGATTTAAAGTATGGTTTTCCGCGTTCTAATAAAGATGGAAGCATTAGTTTACACGCCCGAAAAATAAAGTTTATACATCCAGTTTCTAAAGAAGAAATAACAATTACTGCACCCACACCAAAAGATGTTATTTGGAATGCATGTAGTTAAAACCACTAAGGCTAAGTAAACTTACAGCACTTCCAAAGAAGTAAATTGAAAAGAAGTTCCATCAAACAACCCTTTATCACTTAACTTTAAAGAAGGAATTACCAACAGTGCCATAAAAGATAAACTCATATAAGGAGCACGCAAAGTACTGCCCATTTCTTTTGCCATAGCATCAAGAGCTGCATAAGCATTTCCAATGATCTCTGCTGGTTGATCACTCATGATTCCGGCTACTGGAAGTGCCACTACTTTTTCTGTAGTTTTGGTTACGGCACAAACGCCTCCCTTATTTTTTATAATTAAGTTTACCGCTTTACAAATAGCTTCATCAGAAACCCCAATTGCAATTATATTATGTGAATCATGCCCAACAGAACTGGCAATAGCACCTTCTTTAATTCCGAAATTTTTAATGAAAGCGATAGATGGTGTCTCATTTTTATATCTATTTACCACCGTCATTTTTAGAACATCAGTTGCTGTATTTGACACTAAATTTCCATCAACAATTAAAGTATCTGCTTCAATATTATTGGTTACCAACTCTCCATCTAAAGCCTCAATAACTCTAATTTTTTTAGATGACGATGCCAATCTAAAATCTGCTACTTTCTTTATATCTGTGTTAAAATTATTCAAGATTTCAAAAGGAACAGATTTCACAAAACTTTTGCCATTTTTAGCTACCAATTCACCATTGATATAGGTTTCTAAAACATTGAATTCTTTTAAATTATCAACCAAAATAAAATCTGCAGGATCACCAACTTGCAATAAACCAACCTCTAAATTATAATGTTTTACAGGGTTTACACAAGCTGCTTGCAACACTTTAAAAACATCAATTCCTTTTGCTACTGCTCTTTCACATAATTGGTTGATATGCCCTAATAGCAAATCATCTGGATGCTTGTCGTCTGAACAAAACATCATATTTTCAAAATATGCTGGTAACAAATCAATTAAAGCATCAAAATTCTTAGCAGCACTTCCTTCTCTAATGAGAATTTTCATTCCTTTTTGTAGTTTCTCTAAAGCTTCATCATACCTAAAACACTCATGATCTGTAGAAATTCCTGCAGCAATATATTTAGTAACATCATCGCCTCTTAAACCAGGCGCATGCCCATCTATAGGTTTGTTATTATTTTTTGCGTGTTCAATTTTTTGTAGTACCTCTTCATCATCAAACAACACACCGGGGTAATTCATCATTTCTGCTAAATAGTTGATGTCTGGGTTTTCCATCATCAACTTAATATCATCAGCATTAATTACAGCTCCAGTACTTTCAAAAGAAGTGGCAGGCACACAACTTGGCGCTCCAAAATTAAATTTTAAGGGAACTTTCTTCCCATTTTCAATCATAAAACCTACTCCCTGCACTCCTAATACGTTGGCAATTTCATGCGGATCGGAAACAGTAGCTACCGTTCCATGAAGAACCGCAATTTTTGCAAATTCTGAAGGTACTACCATAGAACTTTCTATGTGAATATGCGCATCTACAAAGCCAGGTAAAATATAATTTTCTACCTCGTGATTTACTTCTCTAATAGCAGAAATTTGTCCGTTCTCTGCACACACTTCACCTTTAAAAATTCTTTTATTAAGAATATCTACAATGTTTCCTTTCACATTCATAATCTTGCTATATTTAGAACAAATTTACAAAGAATAAAAAGGGTTTTTATTCAAGTTTTATCCTATTTTTAGATTATGAATTACGCTCAACAGAAAATCTCTATATCGGAAGCCGAAAAAATTCTTTTTGACTTGTATTGTATTAAAGGAACTGCATCTCCTTTACCTGGTTATGTTGATTTTAATTTTAGAATTAAAATAGAGAATGAAGAAGGGTATATTCTAAAAATTTCTAGAGTTGAAGAAAACAAAAAGTACCTAGAATACCAGCAACACTTATTGCAATTTATTGAGAATAGCGATGAAGAAATTATTGCACCAAAAGCCGTTACAGATAAAAACAATCATTTAATTTCTGAAATTACAGATCGTTACAAAAAAACTCGTTGTGTACGTTTACTCACCTGGGTTTCTGGTAAAGTCTGGAGTGCTGCAAACCCACAATTAGAAGATTTACGCTTTAGTATTGGTGCGCAATGTGGCACCTTAACAAAAGTATTACAAGGTTTTAAGCACCCGGAAGCGCATTATAATTTTGACTGGGATATTGCACAATCTCTTTGGACAAAAAAGCAGCTACATTTATTTGAAGCTCCCGAAAAAGAAATACTAATGCTGTTTCAAGATAAGTTTGAAGCCTATCAGCCCACCTATACTAGTTTAAGAAAAAGCATTGTACATAATGATCCTAATGACAATAATATTATTGTTACCAATAGCATAGTACAGCCAAAAGCAAAAGCAGCCATAGACTATGGAGATGCCATGCACACACAAACCATTAATGATCTAGCCATTCTTTGTGCCTATGGAACCATGGGCCATCAAGATCCATTAGAGGCGGCTCTTGCATTTATAAAAGGCTATCATAATTCTTTTCCTTTATTAGAAAAAGAGCTAGCTCATTTATTTAATGCCATTGCCATGCGACTTGTAATTATTGTTACCAGAGCTGCCATGAGCAAAATTGAGGAACCAGACAATGAATATCTGTGGATTAGCGAAAAACCTGCCTGGGAAGTATTGTATAAATGGTCTAAAATTTCAGAAGATTTTGCACATTATTCCTTTAGAAATGCCTGTGGTTTTTCTGCACACCCAAATGAAGAGCAATTTAGAAAATGGGCAGCAACTAGGCAATATTCTTTAACAGAATTATTCCCATCGGTTCATAGAAAAGAAATAGAACTATTAGATCTAAGTGTGTCTAGTTCTTGGATTGGCCATCAAACCGATTTTAACAATATTGACTTTTTTCAATTTAAAATAGACCAGCTTCAACAAGAACATCCAACAAAAATTATCTCTGGCGGGTATCTAGAGCCAAGACCTCTGTACACAGCTACTGCCTATGATAAAATAGGAAATTATGGCCCAGAAAGTAGAACTATTCATCTAGGAATCGATTTTTGGCTTCCTACAAATACGCCTGTTCATGCATTGTTTGATGGTGAAATAGCCGTAGCAGTAAATGACCATGGAGATAAAGAATATGGTGGCTTGGTTGTTTTAAAACATAAAGAAGAAGATATTGAGTTCTACACATTATATGGTCATTTAGATCCAGCAAGCGTGTTGCATTACCAAAAAGGAGACACCATCTTAAAAGGGCAAAAAATTGGTGTATTAGGAGATAAAACCGTCAATGGTAATTGGGCCCCTCACCTGCATTTTCAAGCAATGCTCTCGTTACTAGACTATACAACTGATTTTCCTGGAGTTGCCTATGCAAATCAAATAGCTGTTTGGAAAAGTCTTTGTGTAGACCCTAATGCATTGTTTCAGATTAAAAACCTCCAAACAAAAAAGAATACTTCAAACGAAGAATTAATTGGGTACAGAAAACAGCATTTAGGAAAAGGCTTGAGCTTGCAATACAAAGAACCTCTTAAAATGGTTCGAGGAGAAGGGGTGTATCTTTTAGATGAATTGGGAAGAAAATATTTAGATACTGTAAACAATGTTGCTCATGTTGGCCATGAGCATCCTACAGTTGTAAAAGCAGGGCAAGAGCAAACAGCTATTCTCAATACAAACTCTCGGTATCTTCATGAAAACATAAACCTACTAGCAAAAGAAATTTTAGCAACCTTACCACCAGAATTAAGTGTTGTCCATTTTGTAAATTCTGGCAGTGAAGCCAATGAATTAGCTATTAGAATGGCAAAAACTGTAACAGGTAAAGAAGATGTTATTGCCTCACAGGTTGGTTATCATGGAAACACAAATATTTGTGTAGACATTTCTTCTTATAAATTTGATGGAAAAGGCGGTACAGGAGCACCAGAACACACACATATCTTTCCATTACCAGATGCTTTTAGAGGAAAATACAGGGGCAAAAATACTGGAGAAAAATACGCAGAAGAAGTACAACAATGCATTGATAGGATTCATAAAAGAGGAGATGGTGTAAGTGCGCTAATTCTAGAACCTATTATTTCTTGTGGTGGACAAATAGAGTTGCCAAAAGGCTTTTTATCTACAGCCTACACAGCGGTTAGAAAAGCGGGGGGATTGTGTATTTCTGATGAAGTACAAGTAGGTTGTGGAAGACTTGGAACATCTTTTTGGGGCTTTCAATTACACAACGTACTTCCAGATATTATTACCATTGGAAAACCCATAGGAAACGGACATCCTCTGGCAGCTGTGGTTTGCACAGAAGCAGTAGCCAATAGTTTTGCCAATGGCATGGAGTTTTTTAACACCTTTGGAGGCAACCCTGTTTCTTGTGCTATAGGAACTGCCGTATTGCAAACAGTAAAAAAAGAAAAACTACAAGAAAATGCTTTAGAAGTAGGTGCTTATTTAAAAGAACAACTTCTCAATCTAGCCAAAGATTTTCCTATTATTGGTGATGTAAGAGGCCAAGGATTTTTCTTAGGAATAGAATTGGTAGATGCTCAAAAAAAACCATTACCAGAACAAACAGATTACCTTATCAATAGAATGAAAGACCATGGTATTTTAATGAGTTCCGATGGTCTAGATCATAATGTCTTAAAAATAAAACCACCGCTAGTTTTTTCTAAAGAAAATGCACAACAGCTGCTGTGGTATCTTAGAAAGATCTTAGCAGAAGATTTTATGAAAATAGTTTGACATCATAAGCAAGGCGATACTTGTACTATTAAAAACTAATCATTTTCTTAGGTGTTAAATAAGCAGTCTCGGTTTATTTAGGATAAATTACTTGATGTAAAGGAATATCAAACTCATTTTTATCTTCTATTGCTGTTATCGGTGGAAAAAAATTTAACCCTATAAATTTTGTATCTTTTCTACAATTTGATAAAAATCGATCATAAAAACCTTTTCCATAACCCACTCTAAATTTTTTATCATCAGAGATTAACAGTGGTATAAAAATTAAATCTAATTTATTTTCTTCGACTAATTCTGCAGCTACAGGTTCTAAAACCCCAAATTTATTTAACGATAAAACGGTATCTTCTTCTAAATAAAAATGCGACAATGTATTGTCTTTAAAATTGCATTTACTTACTACAATCCGTTTATTTTTATTTCTAAAATAGGTAATTAACGGTGCGGTATCTATCTCTTTAAATTTAGGCATGGATAAAAATAAATGCACATTTTTAACAGTAGAAAGATCTAAGTTATAAATCTGCTGGTATATATTTTCTTGCAAACCCTTAATTTGGATTTCAGTTAGGTCCTTTCTTTTTTGCTTGTAAAGCGCTCTAAGTTCTTGCTTTTTCATTTTACAAATCCTTTAATATAACTTGTGTTTTTTTTGTCAATCCTTTTACCACCATATCATAAGAATGATTGATGAGTTCTTGAACCAAATCATCTGAAACATCACTGTTATTTACAGCTACTGTATTCCAATGCTTTTTATTTGAATGCCAACCAGGCTGCACACCCTCATAAACTTCTCGTAATTCTTCTGCTTTCTCAGGATCACATTTTAAATTTACACATTGTGCACCTTGCTCCCACTTATCTATTCTTAGAAGTACAAAAATTTTATCCATCACTTTAAAAACCAAAGTTACGTTATCAAAAGGAAAGTGCTCTGTTACTCCTTTTTTTGACAAACAAAAATCTCTTAATTGCGCTATGTGCATTTTTAATTTTTATGAAGATTCGTTTAAAAAAGATTTTAAAAATTCTAAACTTTCTTTTGGGTTTTCCTCCATAGGAACATGACCTGAATTTTCTAAAATAACTAGTTTAGAATTCGGCAGCATACTATCCATTCTTTTTCCATTTCCCAAAGGAATCCAAGTATCTTTTGCTCCCCAAATTAATAATGTAGTAGTTTTTACACTTTTTAACTTTACTAAATTTACTTTTTCAGCTAAATTGAAATCCGTTTTTGCTCTATCTATAAAAGCCTTTCTATTTCCTGTTCTCAAAGACATTTTATGATACCGTGTAACAAGAGCGTCTGTAACTTTTAATTTATCAGCATATACTTGCTCTATATTTTTTCTAATAAAAAACTTGGGTGTGATATACAAAAACAACGAATTTAAGATTGGTGTTTTTGCCATTTTAAAAATTGGTGGTTGTGGAATAAAAGTTGGTAAACCACTGGCATCTATTAAAATAAGTTTGAGTACTTTCTCTGGGTATTCTGCAGCATAATTCCAAGCAATATTTCCTCCTAAAGAATTTCCTGCAAGATAAAATTTATCAACCTTTATTTTTTCTAAAAATTGAGACAAAAACTTTGTATAACTCTCTATGGAGTAATCTCCATTCTTGTTTGGGCCTGTTAATCCAAAGGCAGGTAGATCTAATCTAATAACTCGATAGTCTTTGGAGAGTTGTTTTGTCCAAGCATCATATGTATGTAAAGAAGCTGCTGTGCCATGGATTAAAACAATTGGGAAACCAGTACCTTCATCTCTATAATGCACCTGCATTCCATTAATTTCTATAAACTCTGATTGTTCATTTGCATATTCCTTTTTTAATTCTTCTAGAGAAATATCGGCATAAGAGACCTTATAAATCAGTACCAATAGTAGGATACTAATCCCAATTAAAAATCTTTTTTTATGGAAGATTTTTCGCATAAATTTATTTTATAATTTTATATAAAATAGGCTTACTAGGTGTTGCGTCATTTTCAAAAGGTGCAATCATTAAATTTAATAAATACTCACCATCTTCTACCGAATTAGGCACATAGATAAATTCTGTAATCGTTGCATCTAAACGAACTTCGCCAGTCGTATTCCAAAAAGCATTGTGTGCCAATAACTTTCCGTCATCTTTTTCTTTATCTACAGAAGGCAAATCAATCAATAGGTGTTTTATTCCTTTTTCACGCAGATAAACGGCTGCTTTTTCCAGCAAGTATGGTGGATTAGTATTCGAGTATTGCATCGTCTTTTTATCCTTTAAATTAGGCAATGTTCTAATTACAATAGCATCTCTTTTTTTATTTCTTAACGCTGTTTTTAATTGTTTTTCAGAAATCACAAAATCTTCTCCTCTGCTTTCTGGAGCAACTGTAACCACCTCGGAAACAAAGAAATAATGTTTTAAATTCTGATTTACAGAATGTACCTCTTCTGCAATATGACCCACACATTCTGTGTGTGTTATGTGTGCATGCGGATTAAAATGAATGTTATTAAAGTTAATAACAGCTCCTTCAGAAACCTTCACTAATTCACCATTAATATTCTCTGGAAATATCTTTGGCTCACCTAAATACCAAGCATTTACATTTTTTCTTGATGCATCTATAGCAATAGAAATATCTAAAGGTTTAGAAACATCTATTGTGATTTTTCTAGAATTGTATTCTATAATTGCTTTCATGTAGGTTAAAATTATTTTAATATTTTACTGAAATAGATTCAAATATAAGTTATTAAATAAAAAAGTGTTCAAAGATTTATAAAAATTAGAAAAGGAATTTCAATTAGTTTAACATAAAAAGATCAGAAGCAATTCCGTCTACCAAAAACCTCCCTTTTTCTCTAGTTTTTAAAACTCCATTTTTATTAGATAACAGACCTTCTTCAATATGTTTTTTAGATTGATTCCTTATATATTCCGAATATTTTACTCCAAAGTTATTTTCAATTTCATTCAACGAAACACCCCACATAGTTCTTAAACCAGTCATAATATATTCATTGTATCGATCTGCTGTAGACAAGGTCTCTCTTTCTATAGGAACTATATTCTCTTGTATCGATTTTATATACTTCGTATTGTTTTTAACATTCCAACTGCGTTGTTTTCCATCGAAAGAGTGCGCAGATGGACCAATTCCTAGATACGGTTTCCCAAACCAATAGGCAGTATTGTTTTTACTGAAAAAACCCTCTTTCCCGAAGCTAGATAATTCATAATGTATATACCCAGCCTTGTTCAACTCTTTTGTTAGCATTTGAAACTGTTCTTGAACTTTAAAATCAGAAACACTTTTAATTTTCCCCTTTGCTATTAAAGCTTCTAAAGCTGTTTTTGGCTCTACCACTAAAGCATAACTACTAATATGCGGAATACCAAAACTTAATGCTGTCTGAATATTAACCAACCATTCTTCGTTTGTGCAATAAGGAATTCCGTATATTAAGTCTAAAGAAATATTCTCAAAATAACGTGCTGCAAAAGACAAAGATTTCTTTGCTTCTTCTGAATTATGTGCACGATTCATTAGTTTTAAATCTTTCTCAAAAAAAGATTGAACACCAATACTTAAGCGGTTAATTAAACTTTTAGAAAGCTCAATTATCTTCTCTTCAGACAAATCATCAGGATTTGCCTCTAGCGTTATTTCCGGGTTTTCTATAACCTCAAAATTTGCATATACTGCAGCTATTAATACCTGAATTTCTTCAGTATTTAAAACGGAAGGTGTTCCTCCTCCAAAATAAATAGTTTGTATAACTTTATCTTCTAACTCGTCTTTTCTCAGTTCAATTTCTCTTACTAAAGACACAATCATATCTTCTTTTTTCTTTAACGAGGTAGAAAAATGAAAATCGCAATAAAAACATGCTTGCTTGCAAAATGGTATGTGAATGTATATTCCGGACATAAATTAGTTATCAGTTTTCAGTATCAGTGAGCAGGCCTACTTGACTCCAAATTTAGCAGGATTATTCATCATATAATTAATTAGTTTTCCTACTTCTACGTTTTCTAAAGATAGTATATCAAACAGTTTTTGATCTACATAGTTGCATTTTAAAGCAAACAGTAACCAAGTTAAAGTTTCAGAATTCTCAGCATCAGCATCATTTAATTTATTAGAAAAATGTTTTGGATATTGTCTTTTTCTGTAGGCCTCAGAAATATTAGCAGACACACTTCTTGACGATCTTCTAATTTGATCGGTTAAAGAGTATTTTTCTTCTTTTGGAAAAGATTTAGAAGTTTCAAAAATATTCATAGCCAAAGAAAATGATTTCTTAAAAGCTAATAAATCTGTAAAACTCATATTATTTTATTTATTTGCGAAATTTGAAACCACTGCTACTGCTACTGCTACTGAAAGCTACCTATTATTTTTTAATTCGTTTTTCATTGTCTTTCACAAAACTAGCCCAGCCTGTGTAGTTTTTTCCTCCAACAACTTTTCCTGAGTTATAGAAATGACAAACCGCTGCCGCTAAACCATCTGTTGCATCTAGATTTTTTGGAAGTGTTTTTAAATTTAAGAGCGATTTTAACATCAAAGCAACCTGCTCTTTACTAGCATTACCATTTCCTGTAACTGCCATTTTAATTTTCTTTGGCAAATATTCTGTAATTGGTATTTCACGTGACAAACCTGCTGCCATTGCAACTCCTTGAGCTCTTCCTAACTTTAACATAGATTGCACGTTTTTGCCAAAAAACGGAGCTTCAATTGCAATTTCATCAGGATTATAAGTATCTATTAGTTCTATTGTTCTCTCAAAAATGAGTTTTAGCTTTAGATAGTGATCGTCATATTTTTTCAACATTAATTCATTCATCTGAATAAATTCCATCTTCTTTCCAACAACCTTTATAAGTCCGAAACCCATAATTGTAGTTCCAGGGTCAATTCCTAAAATAATTTTTTCTGTTTTTACAATAGCCATCTTTATTCTTTTAATTTTTAAAATAAACTATCTAAAATAACTTCCATTTTATACCACAAAATAACAGCAACCACTAGTAATAAAATTAAAAAAAGTCCTTTTGTTGGTTTTGATTCTTTTTTTCTACCAAACTTTCTTCTAAACTGCATTCTTATTTATTTTTAATTGATAGTTATTAATTATTAGTTCAAACAGGCTTAGTTATTTAAGTAAACTTAACTCATTTTTACTGTCAAATATGCAAAAACTATAAACTACTTCTTAATAGCTCTTAGCATTTCTCTTTTTCCTGGAGGGCCAGGCAAACGTTCTACAGTAAAACCAACTGCTTGCATTGCTCTTCTTACACTGCCTTTTGCAGAATAGGTTACTAAAATTCCGTTCTCTTTTAAAGCATTAAACATTTTTCTAAAGATTTCTTCAGACCACAATTCGGGTTGCACCCGAGCACCAAATGCATCAAAATATATTAGATTAAATGCATCTTCGTCTTCAATATTTTCAAACAGTTGTTTTCTTTTCAATAAAGAAAATGTTTCTGAAATTTGGTGTTTTTCATCCCAAGAAACAGCATGCATTTTTTCAAAAACAGCACTGTCTTTCTCTGCTTTTAATACTGAAATAAAATTCATCTTCTCAACCTCTTCAGCAGTAACCGGATATGCTTCTACGCCCACATAATCAATAACTCTTTTGCCTTCTAAATAGGTAATAAAACAATTTAAACCAGTACCAAAACCAATTTCTAATATTGCAACCTTTTCAGAAGAAACTAATTTTAATCCACTGTTTATAAATACGTGGTATGTTTCATTAATCGAACCATTTTTAGAATGATATTGTTCGTCTAACTCTGGTAAATGTATGGTTGTAGAACCATCTGAAGTTACTAAAATTTCTCTTTTCAAACTGCTTGTATTTTTTATGATTTTTATATTGTCTTAAATCGAAATCTATGGTTATTTAACTTTTAATAAAACTCCATTTGCTTCAAATGAAAACTCCTTTTTCGATGTTGTAATTGCTGCAATTTCTTCTTTACTTTTTCCTGCATCTTTTGCATAATGCCTTAATTCTGCTACTGATGTAGTCTGTACAAATGCTTTTCCTTCTACAACAACCTCTTTTCCTTTTGAATCTAAAGGCATAAAAAAGCCATAATCTTTAAAACGAACCATTGCTTCTTTTTCTTCTGCTAAAGGAAGTTTCATCCAACATCCTTTAGCAGCACAAACTTCCTTAATTTCTGACGCAAATTTTATATTTATCGTATCGCCAGCAATCATGTTTTCAAATTTAATCAACATTTCTTTTGAGGTAACTACTTTATCATTAGAAATTTCATCTCCAAAAGAAGCAAATGCCAACTCTTGAACCTTACTTATTTCTTGTTTATTTACTTTTTCCCCTTGTTTGCATCCCACAAAAAACACCAATGCTACTGCACAAAACTTAATTGAAAATTTCATATTCTATATTTTAATACTTCACAAACAAATATAAGGATTTTAACATCAAACCGACCGTTTTTATATCGCTTCGAATTAATAAATTATGTACATTTGTTCTGAAAAATAATCCTTATAATTATGAATTCTAATATAGAAATCAAACATATAGAAAAATCTAATATTGAAAGTGTAGATTTTGATAACTTACCTTTTGGTAGTGTTTTTTCTGATCATATGTTAACGTGTACTTTTAAAGCTGGTGCTTGGCAAAATCCAATTATTGAGGCATATGCACCAATTTCTCTAGATCCTGCTGCTAAGATTTTTCATTACGGACAATCTATTTTCGAAGGAATGAAAGCATACAAAGATGCTGAAGGAAATACATTGTTATTTAGACCATTAGAGAACTGCAAGCGCTTAAATAAATCTGCAGAGCGTTTAGTAATTCCTCAAATTCCTGAAGAAATTTTCATGAATGGTTTAAAGCAATTATTAAAAGTTGATGAAGCCTGGATTCCTAAAAATGAAGGAAGCTCTCTTTATATTAGACCTTTTATGTTTGCTTCTGGAAACGGTTTTCATGCCTCTCCTGCAAATGAATATAAATTTATAATTTGTACAGCGCCTTCTGGAGCATACTTTGCAGGTAAAGTAAAAGTTTTAATTGAAGAAAAATATGCACGTGCTGCAAATGGTGGTGTTGGTTTTGCAAAAGCAGGTGGTAATTATGCCGCTCAGTTTTACCCAACGCAATTAGCCATTGATAAAGGATATGATCAAGTAATCTGGACAGATGACAATACACATGAGTATATTGAAGAAGCTGGAGCAATGAATATCTTTATTAGAATTAATGATACTTTAATTACAAGCCCTACGAACGATCGGATTTTAGACGGGATTACACGTAAGAGTATCATTGAAATTGCTGAAAATTTAAAAATTGACGTTGAAGTAAGAAAAATTTCTGTTTCAGAAGTTGTTGCTGCGGCACAATCTGGAAGTTTAAAGGAAATGTTTGGTACAGGAACTGCTGCTGTAATTTCTCCAATCTCTTGCTTTGGTTACAAAGAAAAAGATTATGATTTACCCAATTTAGACAACTCTTTCGCTGGCCTATTAAAGAAAACAATTACGGATATTCAAACGAATAAATCTGAAGATCCATATGGCTGGAGAATAAAATTATAAAAAAAGTATGTATTAAAATGAAAAGCATCAATTTAGTTTGATGCTTTTTTTTATCTTTAAATTCTAAAATTTTAGAATGAAACAATTACTACTCCTCTTTTGTATTTCTCTATTTTCTTGCAATAAAGAAACAAGAGTAGTTGAAAATAAAAAAAAATCTAAACAATATATTACGGTTTTAGGAATAGCACAAGATGCCGGATATCCGCAAATTGGTTGCCAGAAAGAATGTTGTGCTAATTTTTATAATGGCACTTATAAAAAGCAAAAAGTAGTTTCATTGGGTTTAGTAGATTTAGAAAATAAGCAAAAATGGCTCTTTGAAGCTACGCCAGATATTGCCACTCAATTGGCATCTTTAGAGCAAAATCATTTAAAAACCAATACTTTAATAGATGGTATCTTTCTAACACACGCACATATTGGGCACTATTCAGGCTTAATGTATTTTGGAAGAGAGGCTTTAGGAAAGCAAGGAACAAAGATTTTTGTTATGCCAAAAATGAAGACGTATTTAAGTAAAAACGGCCCCTGGAATCAGTTAGTGAAATTAGAGAACATTGTATTTGAAAATTTACAAAACGATGCAACAATTACCTTAAACCAAAACCTTAAAGTTACCCCTTTTTTAGTGCCACACAGAGATGAGTTTTCTGAAACGGTTGGCTATAAAATTGAAGGTAAAAATAAAACTGCATTGTTTATTCCGGATATTAATAAATGGGAAAAGTGGCAAAAAAATATAATAGCAGAAGTTAAAAAAGTAGATTACGCTTTTTTAGACGCTACTTTTTTTAAAGATGGAGAAATCAATAGACCAATGTCTGAAATCCCCCATCCTTTTATAGAAGAGACCGTTCACTTATTTAAAGACGAAGATATCGCAACAAAAAATAAAATACTCTTTATTCATTTCAACCATACAAATCCTACACTTCAAAATACAGCAACTGAAAAAACAACCATTGAAAAACTAGGATTTAAGTTTGCTTTTGAAGGAATGCAACTGGACTTGTAAAAATTGAATGTTATCCTTTTCAAAATTAAAAAAAATGAAAAAAAATCTATTATTACTTTGCCTTATGGTTGTTCTATGTTCTTGCAACTCTCAAGGAAAAAGAGCCTTAATAGGGAAGACCGAGTATCAGCAAAAACTAAATGCCAGTTATAAAGATGCCTCTACATCTCCTCTAAAAAAGAAAGATTTAAAAGGTTTTAAAGGGTTAGATTTCTTTCCGGTAGATTCGATATTTATTGTTACTGCAACATTGGTAAAAACAAAAAATGCACCCACTTTTGAAATGGCCACTACCACAGATAGAAAGCCTTTGTATAAAGAATATGGTACTCTTAATTTTACTTTAAAAGGAAAAGCTTGCGAACTCACAATTTACCGAAGTCAGGATGACCTGAGAGACGAGAAATACAAAGACTACTTATTCTTGCCATTTACAGATGCTACTTCTAGCAATGAATCTTACGGCGGCGGACGCTATATGGATGTGATGACCACTAGTGAGAATACAGACGGAACTATTGAATTAAACTTCAACAACACCTACAATCCTTATTGTGCCTATAATGCCAAATATTCTTGTCCGTTAACGCCAAGAAAAAATCATTTAGATATAGAAATAAAAGCGGGAATTATGGTTTTTGAAAAGCATTAACCATTAAAACTATCAAGGATTAATAGAAATGTTTCCTTTTAGGTCTAAATAAATTGCATTTTCTAACGCTTCTAAATGTAATTTTCTAACTTTTAATTTTGTTTCTGCATGTGCCTTTTTATTTAGCTTCGCAGACATTTCTGCAACTTTAATAGCGGCTGGCAATAACTGATCTTCTGGAACAATACTATCTAAAAAACCAGCAATTACTGCTTGTTTAGAACTATAAATTTCTGCATTGTTTACGCTTCTATTTAAATATACCTCAGACAAACGTGCTTTTGCAATGGCAATACCTGCATTGTGCATGGTCATACCAATCATTACCTCATTTAAACCAATTTTAAAATCGCCTTCTACGCCAATTCTATAATCTGCCGAAAGTAATAAAAAGGCACCTTTGGCTATTGCATGGCCAGAGCAAGCTACAATAATAGGTTGTGGAAAAGACAACATTCTTAATGATAACTTAGAACCTTTTGTAACCAATTCTTTGGCAGATTCAGGAGATGCTGTCATTACTTTCAAATCGAATCCTGCAGAAAAAATACCAGACTTACCTGTTAAAATAACTACTTTGTTTTCTGCTTCTGCAGCATCTAAACAAGCATTTAAACCAGCTACAACTTCATGCGAAATGGCATTTGCCTTTCCATTATTAATAGTAATAATTGCGTAATTTTCTACTGACGTGTAGGTAACAAATTCGTTCATTATTTTCATTTTTAAACAAGTTACAACAAAATCTTAAACAGCAATAAATTTGTTTTAAAAATGATCTTTTTAAACGAATATTCTCTTAGTTTTTATTTGTTTATTTTTGCCGGAGAAAGTAAATTAAAGACTTACTGAAATATTCTGTGAAAGATTTTGTCTAAAAAAACTTTCTACAAGAGGATCTTAAAATATATGAGTACTATTAAAAAATTCTTCCTTTCATTTGAGCAGCGCTTTTCATTGCTTTTTCTTTTAAAATGGACTTTTATATGTTTGCTTGTAGGCGCATTTGCAGGCAGTGCATCTGCTGTATTTTTATGGTCTCTAGAATGGGCTACCGGCTATAGAGAAGCAAATGTATGGATAATTGCATTGCTGCCCATTGCAGGTCTTATCATTGGTTTATCCTATCATTATTTTGGTGAAAGTGTTGTAAAAGGAAATAATTTATTGATTGATGAATATCATACTCCCAAAAAAGTAATTCCTTTTAAAATGGCGCCATTAGTATTTATTGGAACCATTCTTACACATTTATTTGGTGGCTCTGCAGGGCGTGAAGGTACTGCTGTGCAAATTGGTGGTGCTATAGCAGATCAGTTTACAAAGATATTTAAGCTCTCTAACCTTGATCGAAAAATTATATTAATTGCAGGAATTAGTGCAGGTTTTTCATCTGTTTTTGGAACTCCTTTAGCAGGTGCTATTTTTGCATTGGAAGTAATGGTTATTGGCAGAATAAAGTTTGATGCGATTATACCTAGCTTTCTAGCAGCTATTTTTGCAAACTATTTTTGTGATATTTGGCAAATTTCTCATCATACACATTATACTATTTCTACTGTTGCAGACCTAACACCAGCTACTGTTTTATGGTCTTTATTGGTGGGTATTATTTTTGGATTGGTAAGTATGCTGTTTTCAAAATCTACACATTTTTGGAGTAATTTATTCAAAAAACACGTTCAATACCCTCCCTTACGACCTGTAATTGGTGGTGTTGTCATTGCAGTTAGTGTATACCTTATGGGAACTACAAAATACATAGGTCTTGGGGTACCTACTATTATAGATGCTTTTAATATTGATTTAAATTCTTATGATTTCTTTCTAAAAATACTGCTGACTTCTTTTACACTAGGTGCTGGTTTTAAAGGAGGAGAAGTAACTCCTTTGTTTTTTATTGGTGCTACTTTAGGAAATGTTCTAATCTGGTTTATACCCTTACCAATGCCATTGTTGGCAGGAATGGGCTTTGTAGCCGTTTTTGCTGGAGCTACAAATACACCTATTGCTTGTACCATCATGGGAATTGAATTATTCGGAATAGAATCTGGTGTTTTTATAGCGCTTGCATGTACTACCTCTTATTTGTTTTCTGGACATACAGGTATTTATACTGCTCAAATTATTGGAAGTCCGAAACACTTGTTTTTCAAAAAAGAGAGAGGTCTAAAGCTTACTCAGATAGCGCAAAAACGTAAAAAAAATAATACAGACTAATTTAGAAACTTATAATTCTAAATCTTCAATATCTATCCAATTCTTCTTCTGAGTAACGGTTCCTTTATTTAAAATGATAATTCCTGGGTTTGCTCTAATCATTGTCTTCAATGTAGTTTCATCACAAAAAAGGAAATCAAAAGGCAAGTTGTACTTTTCTTGGGCTACTAATAAATCGTCTGAAAAAGAAGCCGAAACTCCATAAACCGCGTAACCTTTTGCTATTGCCTTTTCTGATACTTCTTTCATTGCAGGAAATCCGTTTACATCAGATTTGTCTAAGTTATACACAATAACTAGCATTACTTTTTCCTTTTCTAAAAGTATGGGTGCTAAATCTTGTTGCACACTTTCTAGCATAAAATCATGCACTGGAGGTATAGAACCATCTGCCGGATACACCATTCCTTCTTGCAAATTCTTACCAACTGCATAGGCTCTAAAATCAATTAGTGGCAAATGTGTTAAAACGTGTTGCACAATAAATAAGAAAGAAGCTAAAGATAAAAAGGTAATTACCTTAGTTATTTTACCTTTAAAAAGAGGCTTTATAAATGTTACTTTTACTAGTAAAATAAGAATCAACCCAATTAAAACAACATTCTTATAGAAGGTTTCCCAAGGTGTTAATTTAATAGCATCGCCAAAACAACCACAATCTGTTACTTTATTATAATATGCAGAATACCAAGTTAAAAATAAAAATATAGTAGTAATAATTAGCAAACTCCAAACTGTAAATTTCGATTTATAACCAATTAAAATCATGACTCCTAAAAGTATTTCTGCAACAATTAAAACAATTGCAAACAGCAATGCATACGGAATTAAAAATTCCATATTTAAAACACTCTCAGAAAAATATTCTTGAAATTTATATTCAGAACCTATCGGATCTACTAGCTTAACAAAGCCTGAAAAAATAAATAAGGCTCCAACTAATATTCTTGAAATTTGAGTGAGTAATTTTAATATCATGTTATTCAGAAATTTACTTTATTTAAAATTAATTAGTTAATTTACAGCCTACGCCTCTAGATGTATCATTGCAAAAGCAGCATAATTAATCATGTCTTGGTAATTTGCATCAATCCCTTCAGAAACAATTGTTTTTCCTTTGTTATCTTCAATAGACTTTACTCTTAATAATTTTTGAAGAATTAAATCTGTCAAACTAGAAACACGCATTTCTCTCCAAACCTCACCATAATCATGATTTTTGTTTAACATTAATTCTTTCGTAATTTTACGATGCTTGTCGTACAAAATAGTTGCCTCTTCTGTATTCAAATCAGGAGTTTCTGCTACACCGCTTTCTAATTGAATTAACGCCATAATAGAATAGTTAATAATTCCAATAAATTCAGATTTCTCACCTTCATCTACTTTTCTTACCACATTTTCTTGCAATTGTCTAATTCTTTGCGCTTTTATAAATATTTGATCGGTTAGTGAAGGTAAACGTAAAATACGCCACGCAGAGCCGTAATCAGACATTTTTTTTATGTACAAACTTCTACATTCGTTCATAACCGCATCATATTGTTTTAAAGTATCTTGCATTTTCTCTTGTTAAAAAGTATTTCCTCAAAAATACTAAATCCTATATGCTTTTCATTTATTTTTACAAAAGAATTTTAAAAGTCAATACATTGAAGAAAATCGTTGTTTTTTGTGGATCTAGTTTAGGTTTTAACCCAATCTATAAAAAAGCTGCAGTAACATTAGGTAATTATTTTGTTGAAAATAAAATTAGTTTGGTTTACGGCGGTGGTAAAATAGGGATGATGGGGGTGCTTGCAGACACCATTCTTGGTCAAAACGGAGAGGTAATTGGAGTTATTCCAAAATTATTAGAAAAAGAAGAAGTGGTGCATGCTGGTGTGGAAGAAATGATTGTCTGCAAAAAAATGAGCGATCGTAAAGTAATCATGAGTAAATTGGTGGATGGTTACATTACACTTCCTGGAGGTTTTGGAACCTTAGATGAACTTTTTGAAGCTTTAACTTTAGGACAGCTACAAATTGAGCAAAAGCCTATAGGGCTTTTAAATATAAATGGATTTTTTGATGCCGTTTTATTGCAATTAGATAAAATGGTGGAAGAAGGATATTTAAAATTAGCAGGTAGAAATCTATTGTTAGTAGCCAATTCGGTAAAAGAATTAATGCAAAAAATGGATGCATACAAAGCGCCTAAAATTGCACCTATAATAAATAAAGTAGTACGCTAAAATGACCATAAATTGTAAAGGAAACCTAGTTGATCTCTCATCACCAAAAGTGATGGGTATTTTAAATATTACTCCAGATTCTTTCTATGACGGCGGTACATATAAAAACGAATCTGAAATTTTAAATCAGGTTGAAAAAATGCTTCTAGATGGCGCAACTTTTATAGATGTTGGTGCCTATTCTAGTAGACCTGGTGCACAACATATTTCTGAAGAAGAAGAACTTAAAAGAAGTCTTCCGGTAATTAATTTATTACTGCAACATTTTCCAGAAATTATTATCTCTGTAGATACTTTTAGAAGCAAAGTAGCCAAAGAAACCATAAACGCTGGTGCAGCCCTTATTAATGACATTTCTGGCGGAAAAATGGATAACAATATGTTTGCTACCGTTTCAAAATTACAGGTTCCTTATATTCTAATGCACATGCTAGGCACTCCGCAAAACATGCAGCAAAATCCAGTTTATGAAAATGTAACCAAAGAAATTATTTCATTTTTTGCAGCCCAAATATATAAATTACGTCAATTAAAACTAAATGACGTTGTTATCGATGTTGGTTTCGGATTTGGAAAAACAATCGATCATAATTTTGAACTTTTAAAAAACTTAGCCCTTTTTAAAAGTTTAGATGTGCCTATTTTAACAGGAGTTTCAAGAAAATCTATGTTGTACAAAACATTAGACGTCTCTGCACAAGAGGCCTTAAATGCAACTACTTCTGCAAATACCATAGCCTTACTAAATGGTGCCCATATTTTAAGAGTGCATGATGTAAAAGAAGCGGTAGAAGCTGTTAAAATTGTACATAAAGTTCAATGATTGTTTTTTATTGTCTCTAAGTTTTTACGAATAGCGTCTTAATAAATAATTGATATTGTGCTTCAAATTATTTATTAGTAATTTAGCCCAAAATCCATCTGTTTTCTATGTTCGATTTTATTGAATTTTCATTATTAGATATTTTAGATATTTTATTAGTGGCAACACTACTCTTTTATATTTATAAACTTTTAAAAGGTACCGTTGCCATTAACATTGTAATAGGTATTGCCTTTATTTTCTTAATATGGCAAATTACACAAGCCTTAAAAATGGAAATGCTAAGTGGTATTTTAGGCTATTTATTATCTGGTGGTGTGATTGCTCTTATTATTGTATTTCAGCAAGAAATAAGAAAGTTCTTGTTAATGATTGGTACAACAAACTTTACCAATAAGAGGAATTTTCTAAAACAGTTGAAATTTTTACAGACAGAAATAGGTTCAGACATAGATACTGAAACTATTTTAGGAGCTTGTAAAAAAATGGCCAAAACGAATACGGGTGTTTTAATTGTTATTGAAAGAACAAATAGTTTAGATTTTCTAATAAATACTGGAGACAAAATGAATGCACTTTTAAATGAGGCATTATTAGAAAGTGTTTTTTATAAAAATAGCCCGCTACATGACGGTGCTCTAATTATTAGGGACAATTATATTGTGGCAACCAGAGTTGTTTTACCAATTTCTGATAGTATAAAAATTCCATCTAGATTTGGTCTAAGACACAGAGCAGCAATAGGTGTTTCTGAAAAAACAGATGCAGTTTGTTTGTTAGTTTCTGAAGAAACTGGTGAAATTTCTTATATTAAAGATGGTGGTTTTGAACTGTATACAGATTTTAAAGAACTAAATGAGAAACTTCGAAAAGACTTAATGTAATAAATGCATATCTCATTAAGAAGCTACATCTAAACTAAACTGCTTGTCATAAAGGTTCTTGTAATAGCCGCCTTCTTTAAATAGTAATTCAGCATGTGTACCTTCTTCTATAATTAAACCTTTATCCATTACAATAATTTTATCTGCTCGCTTAATGGTTGCCAATCTGTGCGCAATTACAATAGAAGTTCTGCCTTTTGTAATGGTCTCTGTAGCATGTTGGATCATCTTTTCTGAATGCGCATCTACAGAAGACGTAGCTTCATCTAAAATTAAAATACTTGGCTTGATAACGTATGCTCTTAAAAAGGCAATTAATTGTCTTTGCCCTGAAGAAAGCATTGCACCTCTTTCTTTTACATTATAATCATACCCTCCCGGAAGTGACATAATAAAATCGTGAATTCCAATTTGTTTTGCTGCTTGGACTACTTCATCTTTAGATACAGTGCTATCCTTTAAGGTTATATTATTTAGAATTGAATCTGAAAATAAGAAAACATCTTGTAAAACAACGGCAACCTGCGTTCTTAAACTTTCTAACTTATAGGTATCAATAGCAATTTCATCAATACAAATAGTACCGCTATCTATCTCATAAAAACGATTTAATAGATTAATAATTGTCGATTTTCCTGCACCCGTTGCACCGACAATAGCTACTGTTTGTCCGCTTTTAACATTTAAATTTATACCTTTTAAAACTTCTTCTCCTTTGATATAACTAAAACGAACTTCTTTAAAATTGATATCCCCTTTTAAATTTTTTGCTTCTAAGGTTCCGTTTTTAGAGATAGCACTATCCGTATCAATAATTTTAAAAACCCGCTCTCCAGAAACAATACCCATTTGTAACTGATTGAATTTATCTGCAATCTGTCTTAATGGTCTAAATAACATTTGTGCCATTTGAACAAAAGCCATTACGGTTCCCGGACCTGGCACTTCGCCAGTAATTACTTGCTTACTTCCAAACCAAACCACTAAGCCAATACCAATAGAGGATAAAATTTCTGCAATAGGAAAAAAGATAGAAAAATACCAAATAGTTTTTACAAACGCCTCTTTATGCTTGTTATTAATATCTTTAAAATTATCATATTCAATTTTTTCTCTATTAAAGAGTTGTACAATTTTCATTCCTGTAACTCTTTCTTGTACAAAGCCGTTTAAATTTGCAACCTGATTTCTAACTTCCTGAAACGTTGCTTTTATTGCTTTTTGAAAAACTTTTGTAGCGTACAATAGAATTGGTAAAACGGCAATGGCTATAAACGCCAACTTCCAATTGATGAAAAACATGACAATAATAACCGCGATCATTTGTAAAACATCACTTACAATGGTAAATACACCACTACTAAAAAAAGCTGCAATTGTTTCAATATCTGAAACCACCCTTGTTACTAATTTACCAACAGAGTTTTTATCAAAATAAGACATTCTAAACTGTAGGATATGTCTAAATATTTTTGCTCTTATGTCTCTAATAATATGCTGTCCAACCCAATTGGCGTAGTAAATAAAAGTAAATCTTAAGACCACCTCTATCATTAAAACTCCAAACATTAATAAAACACTATGTATTAACCCTTCAGTATCTTTATTTGCAATATAAAGGTCTACAGTGTCTTTAAGAATAATAGGTGTTAACAAAGCCACCCCAGACAATAGGATGGTAGAAATGGAGGCTATTATAAAATTGCGTCTATACTTCTTAGCAAAACTCATGAGTCTTAAAAAGATTTCCATATCAAAAGCATTTCCTGTCTTATTTGCCAAAATCTAATATTTTATGTGCGTTAAAAATAATCCTTTTGCCGGGACAGATAATCCTGCATTGCCTCTACTTTTACTTTCTATAATGTCTCTAAATTCGTTTATTGAAATTTTATCTAAACCAACATCTACCAGCGTACCTACAATGGCCCTTACCATATTTCTTAAAAACCTGTTTGCAGAAATATGAAAGGTTAGTAAATTTCCTTCTTGCTTCCAAAACGCCTGTGTTACATCACAATTAAAAGTATAAACATCTGTTTTCACCTTAGAAAAGGTTTGAAAATCTTCATATTCTAAAAGGAGTATCGCCGCTTCATTCATTTTAGAAAGGTCTAGCTTTTGTGAGTGAATTTGCCAAGAAAAATCTAATAAGAACGGATTTCTACCCAACCAAATACGATACTCATAACTTCTACTTTCTGCATGAAATCTGGCATGATAATCGTCTGCCACCAAAAACACTTTATATACGGTAATATCGTTCGGTAAAATTGAATTTAGCTTGTGTACAACCTCTGCCTCTATTTCTATATCTGAATCAAAATGTGCAAACATTTGAGATGCATGAACACCTGTATCTGTTCTTCCTGCTCCCACAACTTCAATTTTATCTTGCAGAATTGTACTTACCGCTAAGTTTAATTTTTCTTGTATAGAAATTGCATCTGGTTGAATCTGCCAACCGTGGTACTTTTTTCCGTTATAAGAAAGTTCTATAAAATATCTCAATAAAATTATTTTTTGTGGGCTGTAAAATTACGGAATTTATTTTGTTATTAGTATTTTTGAAACTCGAAGAGACGTTAAACTTTTCTTACTGCTTTTAATGAAAAACATATTATTATTATCGGACACGCATAGTTTTATAGATGCACAAATTTTAAAGTTTGTAAAACAAGCAGATGAAGTTTGGCATGTAGGAGATATTGGCGACTTAAATGTAACGGATACTATAAAGAAACTAAAACCTTTACGAGCAGTTTTTGGCAATATTGATGATCAAGATGCTAGAGCAGAATTTCCTTTAGATTTAAAGTTTGAAGTAGAAAAAACAAGTGTTTGGATGACACATATTGGTGGTTACCCAAATAATTATTACAGAAGAATTAAAGAAGAAATTCATGCAAATCCCCCTAAAATTTTCATTTCTGGTCATTCTCATATTTTAAAGGTACACTATGATAAAAAACTAAATCTACTGCACTTAAACCCAGGTGCCGCAGGAAACCACGGATTTCATAAGATTAGAACCATGCTAAGATTTCAATTAGAAAACGGCGAAATTAAAAATTTAGAAATTATAGAATTGGCAAAACGTGGGTAAGATGGTTTTTGCTAAAAAATAAAAAAACCGAGATAAATCTCGGTTTTTTTTCGCACTAAATATACTAAGGTGTTAGTATTATCGCAATCTATCTACAGATTTTACGAGATCTTCATCCTTTTTGATAGCTTTATTTGCCAAAACAAGAAGCAAAACAGCTAAAATTGGTATAAACATCCCAATACCTTTCTCCGAAACCGCAGCTTCTCCAGGTAAAGTTAGAGATACATAAATCAATAATCCTAATAAAATAAGGTTTATCAAAATTGTTAATCGACCGATAACAAATTGTAGTTTTCTATTCTTAAATAAAAAAATTGCTACAAAAGCTAGAGCTGCCGATGCTAAAAATAAAACAGGAATCGCTTTTAATAAGCTGATATCACTGAATAACAAATCTAAAGCAAAAATACTTTTATCATTAGATTTCCACAAATTAAAAACAAAAATTATAACTCCAGAGATAATAGAAGTCAATAATAAATACACTGTTTGAATTCTTTGAATCATTTGATATTTCTAATAACAAAAGTAGAACATTCTTTTTTA
>Ga0209197_1000074_pt1 | contig 68886 bp, 83 predicted proteins | sample COGITO_mtgs_1105_4_FD_184802 | JGI IMG/M metagenome (GOLD analysis project Ga0209197, IMG submission 184802) | Pelagic marine microbial communities from North Sea - COGITO_mtgs_110512 (SPAdes) (version 2) | ecosystem: Environmental > Aquatic > Marine > Epipelagic ... | reverse complement strand
TATTGCATTTTTTTAACTCTTCAATCTCAGCTTTTAACTCTTTTATAGCTTCAAGCAGTATTGGAGCAATACCTTGATGTCTCATTGACAGCATACCGTCTTCATTCTCTCTAACAAGCTCTGGTACGACTTTTTGAACATCTTGTGCTATAAATCCTACATCTTCTTTTATATTTAATATACTATCTGATTGTTTCCAGTCAAACGTTACACCTTGTAATCTGCTTACTTTATCTAACGCTGATTCAATTGGTTTTATGTTTTCTTTTAATCTAACATCTGATGGCGAACCATAAGCAACAACATCTCCAGAGGCTGTAAATGTACCATTGGTCATATTGTTTTGAAATCTAGTATTACTACCTTGTCTCCAATAAACAACACCACAATTCATATCAAAATAAGTGTTTGAATTATTAGTGTGAAATCTTGCAAAATTTCCAGAACCAAAGTTCCCTACATAAACATCACCAGTTCCACTGCCTCCAAATATACCAGCTCCACCACATGTGAGAGTGCCAGTACCACTAGTAACAAAAGAAGCGCTTCCAGTTACGCTTATTGAAGCACCTGTGTAAGATCCTGATGTCCAAATATTAGTACCCATAGCGGATTTACCAGTACCATTTTGACACCAAACCATTTGATGGCTTCCTGCCATTGTACCTCCAGTAGTGTTGTTTGTGTGTTTATATGCTAACCCGTATAAGTTTCCAAAGTTAGCACCATTTTCTGGTATTTGATACGCTGTACCCATTGACCATATATGACCAATTAAACTGGAGTTATATATACCATACATACCAGCTCTTCTAGAGCTTGAACTACCAACAACAAGTTTACCTGTGAATGTATCATCTGCATTGTTTCTTATAAAAGGTAGGTCACTAACATAAGCCCTACTAGCAATGTCATCATTACTTGGGTATAAATAAACAATTTCACCATCTCCTGAAACTGTTGATCCTCTTAAATCTGAGTGTAGTTTTATATAATTATTAGTACCGCTAAGGCTTATATAGTTTATTACGTTTGCTTGCGCATTACTTGGTGCGTGTGCTGATTGTGAGTGAGTATAAGCTGTGTTCCAGTTGCTAACATTAGCATCAGAAGCACCTGTAATAGTACCACCTATAAAATTACCACTACCATTAATACCCTTACTAGTGCTATCAACAAAGAAACCGCCGTCAGCTCTAATATATCTAGGAGTATAAATATTTTTAGCGGTAGTTTGATTTATTCTTAACCAAGTAGTATCTTTAACTCCAATTTCACCTACTCTAGTAGTACCATTAAAAAATTGAATATCATCAGCAACACCTGTGTCCATTCTTTTACAAATCAATCTAGCGTCACTCGACCCAACAGACCCATTACCTAGTTGAAGAGCTTTTGCAGTGGATTTAATTACGTCATCTGTAGTGTTATAACTTAATATTTCTGAAGTTGAGCTTCTTAATGCCCAAGCATCAGACATTAACCTAAGTTCGCCAGTAGCGTTTTCAAAGTAAGTGTCAGTGCCGTTATGGTAAATTCTAGCATCTTGAGATGGATTACTAGTAGAAGATCCAAGTAATATCATTTCGCTATCATTAAAACGAAGATCACCATTTGCATCAGTTATACCGTAACCAGCTAAAGTAGTAGGAGTAGATGAAATTGTGGACCATGCTTGTGAGTGTTGACTTGGTGTAAATGTTGTTGGTTTTCCACTAACTTCACTCCATGTAGGTAAATGTCCCTCATGATATACTTCGTACCAACTAGTCCACGTTCCATTGTTTTTCATTCTATAATAGAAATCAGAATTATAAGTATCGAAACCTAACTGACTAGCATAATTGTTATTATCGTCGTATAATTTAAAATGCATTACTGAAGACCAGTTTGCCGTAGTCCATTTTCCAGTAGCACCATCATCTGAATAAAAACCAGTTTTACTAAGATCGTTCCAGTTAGTAAAATTACTTTCGTTTGTACCAGAAGAGTTGTTACCAAATATAACAGAACTATCAAGTCTACTTGTTGGAAAAGTTCCAGATGTTATATCACTAGCAGCGTGGTTGTGTGAATACGTATGAGCATCAACATAAGCTTTAGTACTTTGCTGTGTTGGTACTCTAGTGGCAGAATTACTTACAAAATTATCTTCATCAATAGCCGCTAAAATTTGATGTTGTCCTCTGTAGTGTTCTGTTTTACCTCTAACTGGCCAGAATTCTTTTATTCTATTATTTACGTTAGTTGAACTATAACTTTCAGCTGCATATGTAGAACCATCACCAGCGGTAAAAGTAGTTGATCCAACATGTGTACCACTACCACTAGCACCACTTGTTTTATTGTCATATATTTTAACAGTTGCTCCTGCTCCCTGTGGTGTTGATACTCTATACCTAGCACCTCCAGTTCCACCACCTCTTAGCCAAACAACCATTCCCTCTGTAACTGGCAATGACATTCCATTACATACTGTAGTGTATACTTCGTCAAACTGTATTACTCTCCACTCTTTATCATTTCCTCCCCAAGCAGTATCACTTCCGTGTTCCCATGTTAAACTTAAAGCACCCATGTGGGTTGACGTATTCCAAGTCGACGGTGCTGTCCAATTATATCTTCTCGATACATGGTATTTTTGATAACCATAATGACTACTTGCACCACCTATTGTTACTGGGTAGTATTTATCATCATCTCCGTAAATATAAATCTCTACGTAACTTTGTGATAATACGTTTTTAGCAACTCCACTTACATCTAATGTTCCAGAAAAAGTTTTAACTCCTGAAGCTGTTTGATTTCCTGTAGTATAAAATCCGTTAGTTACAGAGCTAGCGTTACCTGATAATGCCCCTACAAATGTTGTCGCTTGCAAGGAACCATTACTAGTACCACCATCAACATCAAAATGCCATCTGTTAGCAGTATCATCATATCTAATGTAATCATTATTTGCAAATTTTATTTTATTAGAAGAACCAACAACAGGAGTATTCATTGTTATTGTGTTAAAAGTAACCGAGGTTGTTGTGCTTGCACCTCTTCCAGTAACTGTAGCTAATGTATCTGTTTCTGTATATGAATCCGCTGTTGCTGCAGATCCTGCTTTAACGGTTTGTATATCGGGGTTTTTAATGTAAAGGCTGTTTGTACCTAAATTAGTCCAATTAAGTATAACTAAACTTATATACCCGTCTGCAGTTGCCGTGTATTCTTTTTCATAAGTAACCCAACCTGTAGTTATGGAGCTATTTTCATGCCAGTTAGTCACACCTGCATCATCTTCTTGTACTAATACAGAAGAATTCGAAGCGTCGTTAGAAACGTGTGTTTTACCATTAGGCATATCACCATTATGTTGGTACATTCTAAAGTATACCCCATTACTAGCAGCAGCACTTGCTTTTGCCATTATAGTAATTCGTATTTTCTCACCTGATGTAATTCTTCTAGCTTTAAATGAAGCTCCTGTAGTAGTATCTGTACTTGACTGTATTTGTAATGCGTCTTCTGTAAAGTTCCACCTAACCGAGCTTACATCTGTGTTGCTATAAGCAGGAACCCATCCTTTTAGTGCTGCTAAATTTTCATTTATTTCAGTTTCCGTATAATACCTATCGTCATGAGTATGGCTGTTGTTTGTTACTTGAGCAGATAGTGTTACGTTTGCTGATCCATCTATTGATACAGATCCAGATAAATCACCTCCTAACGTTATAGTTCTTGCAGTTGTCCACTTGTCAGCGTTTGGATGATACGTGTCATGGAATACTCTATCCCATGTTGTCATCCAAGTTCCACTTTGTTTTGATCTTAAATATAAATCATTGCTATGAAAGTCGTGATATTGTTGAACAGCCCAATCATTACTATCCCATCCAGCCGTTAGCACTAAACCATCACTAGCACCTGAAGGGTCGTCTGACGCTGCTGAAACATCCCATATTCTAATACTTGCTTTGCTTGCTGCTGATAGCGCTGAACCATCTCCTGCGTGTCTTGAACCTACGGTGACATATTGATCATCAAGAGAGCTATTGTTAAGTGTTGTAGCTAGTGATGCGTTACCAGATCCGTCCCATGACACAGAACCTGTTACTTCTCCAGTAAGAGAAAGAGTTCTAGCGGTAGTCCATTTGTCAGCATTTGGGTGATAGTTATCATGCCACAATTTTCTCCAGTTTTTCCAACTTGAACCATCGGTTCTTACTCTCATGTAAAAATCATCACCATTATAATGAGCTCCCAACTGTAAAACTGAAGCGCTTCCTCCTACAAATGAAGTAAATAAATGAGCTGAAGCACCGGTGTAACTTATCGATCTAGCTCCATTTTCTGCTATTTTAGTTTCAGTATGTGCATTGTCAAAAGGATTATTATTGCTTCCTCCACTTGTTGTCGTAACGTTAACATCTCCACGATCAATAAACATACTAGAGTGTGTGTTTGCTGAATTATCACCCGTGTTAGTTCCTGACTGATTTTGTAATTTAGCTTCTGCTATTATATCACCAGCCCAAGTAGCGTTTGTTATATTACCTGATATATCAGCATTACCGTTTATATCTAACCCAGTTGTTGTTAAAACACCAGCGTTAGTCATACTCATTTTAGTGGCGGCTCCATAACTAAAATCTAAGGAAGTATTACTATAAGCATGTATGCCAAAATAATCACCACCAATGAAATCACCATTAACACCATCAAGCCAAATGGTAGCCCCATTACCATACTCAGTCATTGTAATAGCAGAACTACCAACTTTGACATCTACTGGTTTATTAAACTCCCATTGAGTTCCAGTGTGATCGTACAATAAAGAAGCACTTGCTCCATCTACAACTATACCTGCTCCATCTGCTGCCGCACTATCTGCAGCTCCTTTTGCTATTGTTATTGTTTTATCGTCTACATCTAAATTAGTAACACTAGTAGAGTTTATATCACCTGTTATATTTAGATCACCAGTAACTGTTACATCAGCAAACTGTACATTGTCAGATGTTCTAACATTTTGGTTCATTAAATAAACCTCAGTAGCTCCTTGTCCTGTGTTAATTGTAGTTGCTGTAACACTACCTGTAATAGTTAAATTACCTCCAACTACAACATCACTATTACTTTCGTAAGTGTCTGATGTTAAAACTAAATGTCTTTTTGATGAATTAACTGTTGCCATATTATCTTAATCTTTTCCTAGTTATTTTAAATTTAATATTAGAGTTTTTAGCTGCGTCATGCATGGAACCATAAGAAACGGATAAATATCCTTTGTTTCCGACGTAATATGGTGACCTGTCTGGTCTTCCTGTTGCTGTAAATTTAACTCTTAGTTGTGTTCCTGTTGATGTAAAAACATGCGCGTCATCTGATGTTCTATCATAAGTCTCCCAGGATGTTCCATTGTTATTTGAAACATAAACTGTTAAAGTACAATTTGCAGGAATATTAAAATGCTGCGAATTTTGAACATGCACCATATCCACATTAGCACTGTTATCTAAAGTAAAAGTACCATGAATTAACTCCCAGTCACCTATTAATTCATTAGGATTGTCATCTTCATCCCAAATAGTAAAAGAATGACCATCACCGCCATAACCCATTTTTATCCAATATTTTGTTCCGTTTGCTGAAGACATTAAAACCATAGGTGTACTATAATCATCTCTATATGATCTTCCTCTTCCACCTGTTGCTGTATCTTCAACAACATTATCGTGTCTTAATATTGTTGCTGTTTGTTCGTTATCAAAATCAACAAAACCTCTTATAGTTGCCCATCCTCTATCTGCAACAGTAGGACAATGATCTGGGTATCCTGGAGATTTATCCATTGGTGTACCTGTTGTCTTGTGGTACTTAGTTCCAAACCTAAAATTTATTGGGTACTCTAAATTATTAACCCAGTTACTTGAAAAAGAAACTGTCTTTAAAACTGTTGGCGCACTACCTGTCATACAGGGTGTTATATTTAATTTAAGTAACTGATTACCACTTCCAACACAAACAATATTAGGTTCATTATGCGGATCAGGTATAAAAATACCTGGTTCATATGAATCATCACCTTTTCCAGCATCTCCAACATCACACCAAACTAATTCAGGTGTAGATGTTGAGGCATCTAACACAAGGTTAAAACTACCATTATAAAAAGGCATATAGAATATTCTATCATTTACCTCATCGTAGTTAATATAATACCTGTAACCGTTTCTATCCATAGCAGCGGATCCAGATTTAATAACACTAGAAGACGTCGCATCTAATCTTTCTTCAGTATTAGTGTGTATGTTTCTTCTCATTACTTTTTTGTAATGATGCGCATCATGGTCACCTGCATAAAACCAGGAACCTGCCGCGCATAAACCACCAGAGTAAGAAGTTCCAACTCTATTAACATATCCATTACCAGTGTCTTGAGAACCAATGAAAAAATCTGGATTACTGTGAGTAGGTCTAGCATCCTTAACAAAAGTAGTTCCACCGTTTACGCATCCGCTATAGTTAAAAGTTGTATACCCTTCAACATTGTAAGTCATTACAACTCCTTTTTTATTTACTTTATCTATAGCAACAGACTGTAAGTGATTATAAGTAGTGCTAGTGTCTCTGTACAAGAATTGAGTTTCATGATACAGTCTTGTCATAGTGCCATCGTTATTTAGTCTACGAACAGCAAAACCATCACCCCAACCAACTGTAAAAAGCAGGTCACCATCTATTTCATAACCAGTTGTAAAACCGATAACTCTATCTCCACCATCATAAGCACCACTACCAGATCTACTTTTATAATTAGACATACCTCCTTTGTGCACAGGTAATACAGCAAACTGCCCACGACAGTTACTTATCATACATCCTACTACAGATATATCATTTGATGATGTAAGTCTTTCTGTTTTAAATGCCATCTATTTCGTTTATTTTATTTTGAGCATCTTTTAAACCTTTTTTTAAAAGTCTCATATGTGTTTCATCTGGAGTACCTATTGCCTCCTCAGCCTCTATGTCTTTTACTCTTTGGTTTTTTACCCAAGTCCAAAATTGTCTGTTTTCTCCGCCTCTCATTACGCTATAGTTGTTTCAACCCAAAATTGGTGAAAATTAGTATTGTTTGCCCCGTTTATTGAATACATATAACTAGTATTTAAACCAGAATATATCAACGTTGCAGATGATCTTAATAAACTACCTTGAGTAGCGTGCTCATGCTTATACACATTGTAAGCTGTCACAAACCTAGCATTACTACTAGGTGGATCCCATTGAACATAATATGCTTTATTTAAATTAACAACACTCATGTTTGTTGGTTCCGCTGAAGTTACAGCGTAAGCTCTACTACCAGTTAATGCTGATGAGTAAACGCCATTTTTAACCGCATACACTCTATATGCTTGCGTTCCTGTTACATCAAATGAGTCATCTATGATTGACATAGTTGCTCCAAAATCAGCAGGAGGAATTACAGATATTAATCCATAATCTCCACCATCTACAGAACTAAAAACTAAATAGTAATCTATATTAGTTGTTGTAGATGCTGTAAAAGTTACATTGATTGTGTTATTTACAATTGTTGTTGTAAGACCTGAAGGTGAATTAACTGTTAAAGTATATTTTGCAGTGCCAACAGCTGTATTACCAGGGAAAGTAGTAACTCCATTATTTGCAAAAGACCATTCTTCTCTTGCTGACCATCCGCCAGACATGTTGTTCGGAAATGCAAATACCTTTAAACCCCCTTCAGCACCGATAAACACAGTTTCCTCTGAGTTAGTAATATTGTTATTTAATGTACTTGAAGTATCGCCACCTGCAAGAATTATAGAATCATCATGACCAATAGTAAGCCCTCCATTTGCAGTAGTTCTTTCTATTATAGTTTGGTTATCTACTTTAAGTATTGCACCGGTATCAGGAGTAAAATCTAATGCTCCTGAGAATTGACCACCACCTACAGGAATATATAATCCATCGTGATCACCCCAATCATAAGCTGTGTTACCTTTTGTAGATGTAAAGTTATCTCCTGATGTAAAAACACCACTAGAGTTAAAGTGATAACCATTAGTTCCACTACCTGCTGGTCTTAATTCTAAGTCACCACCATTATATGATGCAATATCCCATGATACCGTACTATCATCTCTGAGCCTTAAGTATGCCCAATTAGACCCTCCGTTTTCTATTTCTATCCTGGCAGAACCAGATGAATCAACTCTAAAACCTAATCCATTTGTAGATTTAATAGTTTGATCTGTAATCGCGCCTCTATCACAAACGGTGTCTAAAGTATCTGTTTCTGAATATGATGTTAAATAACCACTTAAATCTTGGTCACCAGTGTTGGTTCCAGATGAAGAGCCTGAGAAGTTTGTCGCGGATATAGTACCATTAGATGATATGTTTCCACCGAAATTGGCATCTCCAGCAGTAGTTATAGTTAATCTTGTTGCACTGTTAGTAATGTCTCTTATTTGAAATTTTTCTGAATCTGATTGGTCAATTCTTATTACATATTCTTGTGCTGTTGTTTTTAATTTTAAAAATGGATCTCCACTGCTATTATCAATTATTATATCTCCTTTTGCAGTTACATTCCCAGCAAAAGTAGATGCGCCATTTTGATTTAATTCTAGTATTTTAGTAAAGGTACTTATGTTATGTGATCCAGTGGTAGTTCCATGATTTTTAACAAAAAAATCTAAACCACCTACTCCACCAGATGGCATTTTAACAATAGACATTCCTGAACCAGATGTACCACTATAATGTGGTGTATATGTTCCTGTTTGACCACCATCATAATCTGCATTAAAGGTAAATTGAGATGTGTTTGAAGCACCATAAGATAACTCTAAATAACTTCCATGAGTGAACCTATCGTCTGCACCCATGCTAATATCCTGAACCGCTATGTTGCCATCAAATGTTCCTCCATTTGCTTTTGATACATAATCTGAAAAACCTGTTGTTAAATATCCACTTAAATCTTGGTCACCTGTGTTTGTGCCAGATAAGTTACCTATATCGGTAAGATCTTGCGCTGATAAAGCTGCTTGTGCTCCTAATTCTGATAAAGTCGGTAAATGTCCTTCGTGGTAAAGTCTATACCAACTAGTAAATGTACCGTTAGTAGAGTTTCTAAACTTTATACCTCCATCTGAAACAGTTCCTGTTTCAAAAGCAAGTTGAGCACCGTATTGAGAAGAACCAGTATTTGGTATTGTTATAACATTGTGATGTGCTGAAAACGCTCTGTTGGAACCAGAAGTTGATCTTATAACTCTAAACCCTGTTAAAGAATCCATATCTCCCGTATATCCAGCTGAATAAGAACCTTGGAAAATATTTTTGCCATCTAAAGCAGTTTGTAAACCGGTTATAGTACTTATAGCCTGTGTGTGTTGTGCTGGTGTGAACGAGGTTGGTATACTTGATAAAGAAGAATATACCCCGTCAAAACTTGAAGTACCAGCACCTATATTTGTTCTAGCATTTGATTTTTGAGTAGAATTTAATCCTTGACTAGCTGTATCTACTCTAACTCTATTTCCTAAAGCTGTACTTACTGTTGTTGAGAAAGCAGCGTCATCACCTAACGCTGCAGCTAATTCGTTTAGTGTGTTTAAAGCCTCTGGCGCGGTATCTACAACATTTGCTACAGCTGTGTCAACATAATTTTCAGTTGCTAAACCTGATATTTGAGAAGGAAGATTTGTTAGATTGCTACCATCACCATATAACGTGTCTGCGTATATATTTGCAAACCTAGAAGCACTAGTACCTATATCATGCGTTGAGTCAGCACTTGCTTTTATGTCAGTGTAGAATATTGAGCTTCCAGGATTTATAACAAGTTTTGGTGAGCCGTTATGCACACCGCCAACTCCTATTTGAACATTAGCAGATGAGGATGTACTGCTGTTGGTAATATATAAATTAGCTCTATTACCAATCATACCATAACCACTAACTCTCACGTTATCAGTTCCTGGATCAGCATTAGTTCCATCTACCGCGTCAGCTATAAATGTTGTTGCTGCTTTTACTGTGCCTGCAAAAGTTGCGTTACCAGAAGTATCAATATGAACTTGTCCTGTTGTTGTTGAGTATCCGTTTGGTCTTAAATATATATTTCCATTTCCAGTGGCTGATAAAGTTGCATTTGTGTCGCTAGACTGGAAATGAGTGTCAGCCATGACGCGCCCTGCAAAAGTTGCATTACCATCAGATTCAATATCTAACACATTTGTACTAGTACCATTTACTCTAAATTTTATATCACCACCTGTACCGGATGTTATATAAATATTTTTATTAGTTAAACCACCAAAAATTCTAGCATAACCATTTGTTCTGCCACCAAAACCTACTGCACCATAATTAGTAGGATACGTTCCATCTTCTCCAATTTCAACAAAACTATTTACATCTATATCACCTGCAAAATTTGCGTCACCAGTAGAAGATATAGTTAAGGCTGTACTATCAACTGTAATAAATTGAAAGCCATTACCAGTTATACCAGTAGTGGCTTTCCAAACACCTGAGTAATTTCTAAAAGAACCAGCTGCTGATGTGTAAAAATTAGCATTTGAAGTTACTCCAGCTGTATTAAATGACGCGCGAACACTACCGTCTGTAGATATGTTTAGCTGCTTGGAAGTACCACTATAGGTACTCCAATATATTCCAGTATTTGAATCGCCGCTAAAAGACAACGATGGAGCAGAAGCTGTTCCATCTGTTAATCTTATGCCGCTTAAAAACTTTTGCGCCATGTTAAAATTTTATTATATTACCCTACTTTGTGAATAAGAACTCTTATTGCGTTTGAAGCAGGTGCCGAAGCAAATGTAAATGTTATCGCACCACTAGCACCTCTAACAACATCAGCATTAACGGTAGCACCAGTTGAAACCTCAACAAGTTGTGCTATAAAATTATCACTACTAGTACTTATGCCATGCGTAGACTCAGCTAATGTTATAGATGTAGCAGAGCCGTCACCTATTGTACCTACATAGTGTTTTGCTGTTATTCTATCGTCAACACCTTGTGTTAAGTTTTGACTACCTAAGCCAGTGACGTGACCATAAGTGTCAAGAGTTACATCTTGTATTACAGTTAAACCACTGTTATCTACTGAAGCTTGTGAAGAAGTATCATCGTGAGATATACTTATAGTTGTATTACCAGATTGATTCGCTGTAAATGTTCCAGTACCACCTAAAGCACCAGTTCCTTGAACAGTAAGTGTTCCATTACTAATATCACTTGTTAAAGCAACTGTACCAGTAGCATCTGGTAAAGCAACTGTTCTATCAGCAGTTGGATCGCCACCTGTAAGTTTTATCTCATGATCATTAGCTGTAGTACCTTCAAATAGAATAGTGTTATTTTCTATAATTTGTACAGTTTCGTTTTGGATTGTCTGCGTACCCGTTACAACTAAATCACCAGCAATAGTAATAGTATCACTACTATCACCAATAGCAAGTGCACCACCTTGTGATACGTTAAGTAAAGCATCAGCAGCGGCAGCAGCAGTTGTTTGACCAGTACCACCGTGATCTATAGGTAATGTACCTGTTATGTCTTGACCAGTTGACCCTAGCTGTATAGCCCCAAGAGTTATTTCTTGACCACTTATAGATAAATAATTGTGAGATGTTGTTTCTAAAGTAACATTTGTTGAATTGTCTGTTCCAGCAGCGTCTGCATAAGTTGTAACAAAAGTATGTATTTGATCAGCAGTTGCCAGTCCGGTTCCACTATCTGCAATAGCAGCTGTTTTAGCTTGTATAGTATTTGTGCTTATCTCTAAGGTAGTATTATCAAGAACAACCTGTAAGTCTACAGGACCAGAGGTATCTCCTCCTGATAAACCCGAACCTGAAGCTGTGTTAACAGCGGTAATGTCTCCAGAGCCATCTAGGTTGATCCAAGCGGATCCATTATAGAATTTTAATGAATTTGATCCTGTGTCGTATATTATCTTACCTTCTACATTGGAAGCAGAAGTTGATGTAGTTTTGTGGAGTATTGCATTTTGCAGCTCCGATACACTTCGTAAGTCTAAGTGATTTAAAAAAGGTATTGCCATAGTTTTAGTTTAAGTATGCATAGCCACTTTCAGCAGCTGCTAAGTTTATTGTTAAAGAGTTTTCGTTTGTATATATAACACCGGCAAAAGCACCTACGTTAGAATAAACCTCGTCAGAACTTGAGAATTTTATACTTACGCTAGGGAATTTACCTAGATTATGATTTATTGTCCATGAAGTATTTGCTGAATTTTGATGGTGAACGTAATTAACGTCAGAGCCAGCAAATAAAGCTACACCGTATATTTTATTATTACTTACAGAGCCGTTACTTTTAGTGCTTGTAAGTGATAAATTATAGAAATTACTATCAAGACTATCTACTAGTATTGTACCAGCATCAAACACGCCATAATTATTTCTATTACTTATTTCGTATATTATTACCTTTTTAGCGCTAAGAAGTTCTAAAGCTTTGTCTATAACGTTTTGAGAATTATAATTGTATTTACTTAATTTTACGCTTGTTATGTTAGCAAAAGCACTGCCACTAGATAAAGTAAATTTTATATCTCCATTAGATATATTAGTTTGCTCATATCTATATGTAAAAGAGCTGCTAGAGCCAGATGTATTTGTTTCTGATAAAAAAGCTTGAATGTCATTTACAGAAAAATTTCTAGTAGAACCGTCAGCATTAGAACCTAACAGCTTGTCGCTTCCTTCTACTGTAGCGTCTAAATTATATTCACTAATTCTACTCATTATGCTATTTTTTTAGTATATTTCCAATCTTTTCTCCACTTCGTCCGCCAAAATAGGCTAATACAACCGCCATCATAACTTTTTCAAAAGTATCGTTCCACGTAACACCTATATTAAAAGGTATTGATTCAACACTATCAAGTATACCAGCTAGCGAAAATATAACAATGCACCACACTAAAACTAGCGGGCGCACGTTTTTTGAAAGCCATGAATCTGATGCAGAGTCCGCTTGCCATCTAGAGGTAATAGACTCTATCTCTTTGTTTTGTTGATCGTAAATTAATTGTTGAAGTTTTATCTTATCCTCGTTGCTAACATCTGATTTGCCTATCTGAGCTATAGCTTCAGCAGGTGATGTCGCACCCTTTAGTAAGTTACCAAGGGTAGGATTTATCATAGACGCAGCACCAAATAGTAGTTTACCTACTGTGCTTTCTGTAAATTTCTTTTTAGACATTATTTATCGTATTGTCCAGCAGCGTTAGGTTTTCTGTATTTAGCAGAAGCTTGAATTCTTGATGTGTAAGGTACAGCTGATGCAATTTTTTTACCAAATTCACTATTAGGATTTATTTGATTTTTACCAGTACCTAAGTTTGGTTTTAAATCAGATAAAGCTTTTACTGGTGATTCTTCTTTATTACTTTCATCGCCTCCTGATAAGTTAGACATGTATTTAGCATCTAGTTGACCTTTGTCAGATAATCTAGCTTTTTTGTTATCTAAGCTTCTTTGCTTTCTTCTAGCTTTCTTATCATTACCACTTGCTGTAGCTTGATCAATCTTATCTTGCTTTTTGTCAATAGATCTACTTTTTCTATCTATTTTGTTTTTATCTTTTTGTACTTCAACAGCGCTTGGATTTGTTGACGAAGGCATTGTGTTTACTTCTACTTCAGCAGTAGGTGTGCGGTTTGACTTAACAACAGGTTTAGATTTTATTTCAGAAACAGTTTTGTTACCACCTTTAACAGTAGTAGTATGATCTTGTTTCCAACCTCTTTTAGTATACTCATCACGTCTAGCTTGACTGTTTAAAGCAAAGTCTTTCATGTTAGTGTCATACTTTTTACCACCAGTAGGTACTTTTGGACCATTTTCACCCATTTTAGTTTCACTATCACTTGATCCTAATAACAAATTTGCAACACCACCACCAATAGTATATTTTATTGATTCTTTAACAAAGTTTCCAACTTTTGATCCAAAACTAGTCTTTGCTCCACCTACAGTTCCAGGGTTTGCTACTGGTACTTTTCGTTTAGGAAGAAACTTAACTTTGTTACCACCTTTTGATAGTATTCTTGAAACTCCTTTTTGAGCAATTTTTAACAAGATGTTTTTAGCCGGTGATTCTACTTCCCCCATACCACTTATTCCAGGTTGCGTTGGGGCTTGACTCGACTGTGAGCCTTTAATGTTGTGGAATAAATTTCCATTAGGTCTTTTTGAATATGCCATGATTTTGTATTTGTATTGTTTTATTTATTTATTTCTTTTTAGTTTAAAGGGAGTAGCGCTTTTTTGTCTAGTTTCTTTTGATTTATATAAGCCAGGTGTTCTAGCTCCTTTACCATCTCCAAGTGATATATTGTCCATTAACCAATCAATCCCCTTGTCTGTTAAAGCTTCCATACCAGAAAACACGTGTCCACCTTTTTGGTTATTATCTTTGTAATTTGGGAGGTCTTTTATCAAAGCATAGTTTTTGTCAGCTTTAGTATCTACTTCAGTTTTTTTTTGTCTTGATTTAAAATGCCAGTTGTAGTGGCAGCTGGATTAATTTTATCCATAAACCTAGATAGCATTGTACCATCATTGTTTGAATCATTAAATATAGTATCACCATCTCCATCTCCATCATATATTCTTTGTCCTAGTCTTTTAGCTGTGTTTAACAAACTACCATTATCAGTTTCCGTAATTTCTGTAGTTTCATCAGATCCATTATCAGCAGGTCCAGCACCTCCAATTGGCTTATTACTGCCACCTGATAAACTTTCAGTATAACTTGAATCGCTAGTGTCAGCGCCTAAATCTATTTCAGATGTATTTCTAAGGTTTTTCATATCATCAGCAGAAGCTTCAGTTGTAGAACTTCCTTCTGTAGCAGCTGTTGCTTTTTCCATAGAAACATTATCAGGATCATACTCAACTTTAGTTCCATCAGCTTGATTAACACCTTGTTGATTGGCCATTTGAGATCTTTTATAACCAGTTGTATAATCATCAATGTTTTCTTGAGACTGATTTATTTTCATTTTAAGTTTCTTACCTCTTTTAGTAAGATCAAACTCTTCTTGTGATAATCCACTATTTTTCAGAGCATTGTCATATCTACCAGTTTGTCTTCTATTTTTATTTTCAAACTTATCTTTTCTATTTTTATTGATTTTACGCTCTCTTATAAGCATTCTAGTTTCTTGTGGGCTAAAAGAATCCATAATAGAACCGTCTTTAGCATCTTTACCATCAGACGGAACATCTTTCATATCCATAGAACCTTTTTGTTCTCTATAGTTATTAGTTAAGCCTTCTCTAGTTGGGTTTTGAGTTCCATATGTAGTTTGATTAAAACCTCTAGCTTTTTCTACTTCTTTATCAGCATCTGCTTGAGACATACCTTTAGCTAAAAGATCTTTATGCATTTGCTTATAAGTATATATAGATTTTTTACCTTTTTTAATGTTTACATCTTTTAGAAGGTTTTTACCGCCTTCACTGTGTATCATTCTCTCTTGTTTGAAAGGTGATGCGCTTCTTAGTTGAAATGGTGTTCTTGCCATAATTTTTATTTTTTAATTTTTTTAAGGATTTCCTGAAAGATCACCTTCGTTAATATCTAATGTCCCACCGTCTCCTGTAGTTTCTTCTTCTTCAGTTTTTGGCACACATTTGTCACTAACAGGATCTTTACTGTAACCTTCCGGGCACTTACCTGGAGTTGGGTCTTTAGCAACACCTTGTTCTCGAGCTGCATCTAAACCACCTTGTACGGCTTCCTCTATGTTTTTAGACATAATTTGAGAAGTGTCGCCAGCTCTTTCGTTTACGTAGTATTTAAAAGGTGCTCCACTACCTGATTCTCTTTGTCTTTCGATTATTGATTTTATCTTACTCATGAATTTTTTATTTTATTACTAACATCATATGCTTCTTTTTCCCAAGCAAGAGACTCTAGTCCTTCTGACATAGTTTCTCTGCTGAAAGTTTTCATATGAGATCTTGTTGTTGGTTTCCAAGTTACTTCGTTTTTGTTATAACTTAATCTTCCAGATGCCATTTGATCTAAATGCACATCTTCATGCGCTATCACTTCTTCTTTCATTTCATCAGGAACAGATGGATCCATAAATATAGTACCATCTCTATTAGCTTCGGCTTTTATACCTCCTTCTAGCTCTTTATATATAACAGGTCTACTGTGCGTAGACATTTGTTCATCTATGCCAAATAGCGCGCTTTTGTTCTTAGGTAGTTGAAATCCCATTAATCCATTACTTTGTCTACAACCTTACCAGCTACTTTACTAGCAACAGCCCCAGCTACAGCTTCAATAATCTTGTTTGGTGATCCTTGGCAACCACAGTTTGGTACTCCACAGCAATCACTCATTTCATTAGTCATACCTAAACCTTGAGGCCCTATTCCTTTTGTTCTCATATCTATCTGTCTTTATCTTTTATCATATCATCTATAGATTTATTATAAACCTTATCAGTGTATGATTTGTTTTTAAAAAATTTACTTCTTTCTGACGTAGGTAAATCTTCTTCAGCTAACATTATTCTGTACATTCTAGTTATTAACTGACTGCACTTAAAAGAAGTTTTGTATATAGTATATTTAATTGTAGTTCTATTTCTGTGACGCCAAGCTTCTATCCAACCATCTTTTCTTAACCTTTCCCACCTGTTTTTGTCCCAAGAGTATGTATATACTCCTTGTATAAAATCATTACGTGTAAATCGCGATTTGCAATCTAAATATATAAGTAATTCTAAATCTGCGTCTTTTAGCCCATAAGTTTTACAGGCCCATTTTCTAATGAGCCTATAATACTTGAATAAATTTATTTCTCTTAAGTTATTTGGAGTTAGTCTCATTCTACTAATACCACGTCTTGCATCTGTATAACATGATACAGTTTTTCTTTCCACCTTATACCGTGTCCAGCATGTCTATCAAAGAATATAACATCTTTTTCCTTAAGTCCTTTAACTAATGTACCTGTAGACACTATATTAGCTTTAATATATCTGTTTTCAGTATCAACATTGTCTGTTATTAAAAGTCCACCTACTTTCTTCGGCTCTACTTTATGTTTTTCAACTACTATATAATAATTAACTGCTTGCATTGCTTATTCTTACGTTACTTATTACACAATCTGCTGAAATTATAGTCAAAACTACTGATATAGCGTTTTTTAGCGCCGATTTTGTAACCAAAACCGGATCTATTATGCCAGTTTCTATCATATTCTTAATACAACCACAAGTAACATCAATTCCTTCACCATCTTTTAGATTTTTGTGAGATATATCTTGTAAACCTGCGTTATCTAGTATAGTATAGAAAGGAGATTCAACTGCTTTTGCCAATATTTGTTCACCTTCGCTATCAAATGGCGTGTTTTTTACAGCATTTAACAAAGCTACGCCACCACCCGGGACTATTCCTTCTTTCAAGGCGGCTTTAACAGCGTAAATTGAATCTTCTATTCTATCTTTTTTCTCTTTAAGCTCTATTTTAGAGTCAGCACCAACTTTTACAACAGCTACAGAGCCGTTCAACATGGCTAATCTTTGTTCTAGCCTACGTTTTAAATATTGGTTAGTCTCTTTTTTAATACTTTTCTTTACATCTTTAACTCTTTCAGATATTTTAGCATCCATGTTCTCTATAGTAAGAACAGTTACCTTATCTTCTGTCACTGCTGTTGAAGCTTCACCTAAAACATTAGGTTGTATGAGATCTAAATCATCTCCAAGCTCTTCGTTTATCACTGTCGCCCCAGTTAATAAAGCTAAATCTTCTATTGTATCAGCTTTTGTTGGACCAAATCCAGGAGGATCGATGTAATTTACTTTTATATTGCCTTTAACCTTATTCATTAGCAGTGTCGAGGAAACTTGCGCTTCTACATCTGCTACTATAAGTAAAGCTCTTTTAGTTTTTATAACATGTTCTAATATAGGTTGTATTTTTCTTATATTAGGTATTGGTGAAGACACTATAAGAACCAAAGGTTTATCTAATTCACACTTTTGTTTTTCTTTATCAGTAATAAGGTGTGGCGATTTTAAGCCTGATTCCAATTGTACTCCATCTACGATTTCAACGTACGTTTCTTCAGTCTCTGACTCTTCCATCAATACCACACCTGATTTCCCTACTTTATTATAAGCGCTAGAAATTAAGGTGCCTAATTCTTTATCGTTGTTACATGATATAGAAGCCACATTGTCTAACATATCTCCTTCTACGTCTATAGCTATATCATCTAAGTACTTGTTTATTTTTTTAGCATACGAGGATATACCTTGCTTTACATCTCTTATTGAGTCTTTAGCTTTTGATGCCTCTACTAATAGTGATTGAGCAAGGACGGTAGCTGTAGTAGTACCGTCACCTGCTTCTTTCACTGTGTTTTTAGCAGCTTCCTTTATTAAGGTAGCTCCAATATTCTCAACCGGGTCAATTAAGACTACGCTGTCCGCAACGGTTACACCATCTTTTGTGATCACCGGTTTTCCTCTAGCATCCTCGTAAATTACACATTTACCAGACGCACCTAGTGTTGACTTAACTGCTTGTGACAATTTATCAACTCCAGTCATTATTTTACTTTTAGCTTCGTTACCAAAAGATAGATCTTTTACTAACTCGCTAGGGTTATTATATTCCATTAGATTAAATTGTATTGATTATTATTTAAATGTTTTAACTACTTTAGGTCCTTTTAAGAAATCTATCTTTTTAGCATAGTGATCGATGCTTCCATCAATTGCTGCTTCAGCAGACTCTAAGGTTTCTCTTCTAGTTACATCTAACCAATTATCTTCCTTCTCAGGATCTAGATGTTCAGTTTGATAATAACCATTAGGTAGTTGTACAATCCTCCAGTTTTTCTTTTCTGCAAGGTGTTTCCAAAGGTTTATTTGGTCTTCGGAGATCTGTGGTTGACTATTCCACGTGTTAGTCTTGTAATAAAAATACGTCATTATTAAGGTATTTAGGTTATGGCAATATTGCCTGGTACGCTGTCTTACGCGTTTCTTTCGTTACTTGTGTCTCTATTTTGTGATATTGACTGGTATATTGTTTTACCAGCGACACCATTTACATGATGGATATCTCTAGTAGAGTTTTGGCCAATTGATTGGTTTTGGGATCTCATAGCTGTACGTCTAGGCGTCTTAGCCATTTTCAAGTCTCTTTCTCTCTTTGCTTTTAAAGCAGTAGGTGATAATCCTTGGGAGTTACCCGGTTCTTTTGTAGCCATATCACTATAATCACATAATATTCTTGTTTTTTAAAGTATGACAATAGGCACTTACTTATATACTATTATAGGCTAGTGTCACAAAAAAAAATGTAACAAATTTAGAGGTATAGTGCTACCCCCTAACCCCCTGATAATCAATCAATTACGAAACGCATTTTAATTTACCGGGCCCCACCTGTTTTCCTATGCACCACCCCTCGACCCTGTCTCACCATGTACTGACTAACAAACTCATTTAATTATATTTATGTATATTGTTTCACGTTTTCACTCACATTTATATGACACAATGACATGACACATTGACACATGACATAATAATAATGAAGTATGACATCTTGACATAGTGTGGTATGACATCATGACATATTCTACTACTAAACAATTCATATACTTTTACAAACCAAATACGAGACTAAATGGATAATATAAATGTAAATAATAAATAATAAATAAATATAATAACTATGAGTAATTTAATTTCTAAAAGATTCGTCATCAGACAATCACTAATCGGTAAAAACCAAACAATCACTGTCAACTTCAAAAATGGTAAAACAGTCACTTACAATCATGATAAAGTGTATGAAGTAATGAAAGACAAACTACTATCAATGAACTGTTTCAACAAGTACAAGTCTTACACTTCTTCAACTAGTGTTCCAGTAATTGCTAGAACAGTAATATCTGAGTAGTATTACAACTTTAAGTTCCACTTGTTTCTATAAGTATAAAAATGCGAACAAGTAATGACATAATGGTTAATGTGAGTTCGATTCTCACCATGTCAACTAATAAAATCTTAATAATATGAACTTAACTAAAATCTACAGTGAACTTCAACAAATTGATGAATTCCACGCAAACTTTAATCCAACTAGTGAATCAAAAGCTAGAATGAGAGAACTAATCTCACTAATACCAATATCTAAATACGATAGAGTAAGATAATATGAAAGAATTAATCAAAGAATGTTTTGTAAACTATAAAAAATGGAATAAATTCTTATCACTTCATGAATTAAATGAAGAAGAATCAAATGATAAAGTGTATATTCAAAGTTTATATGAAAACTTTATGGAAAATCTAAACTAATAAACTAAATAATAATATGAAAAACTTTAAATTCAGAGGATTTATTCCCGCAGTGACTAAATATGTAAAGTCAAAATCAGTAGTAGAAGTAGTAGCAGAAGTAGTAGCTTTTGGTGTACTAATGCCACTAGCAATATCAGGTATACTATTTATGATAGTAGGTTTAATAACAGGTGAGATAGATACTACTCATGCTAACTTTGGAATATATAACTAATGGAAGATTTTATAACTATGTATAAATCAGGTGAAATTACACTTGAAACATTACTCGAATTACTTGGTGGTTATGTATAATTACAAATCAAATACGATCACTAATGGATAATAATAATAACTAATAAATAATAATAATATGCAGTGGATTTTAACTTGCGATAATGGTAAAGAAATAGATATGTCTTACTATATCGGTCAGCAAATGGATAATAAAATAACTAGACAAGATGTTCTTGACAGAATAGAGTTCTACAAAAAAACTAATAAATAATATGGAAGTATTCAAAGATTACCCTCAAGAACAGATCGACGCTAAACTTAGACAAGTAGAAAAGTTCGAAGCAAAGTACGGTAATAATAATACTGTAAGCAAAGCATGGCGCAAATGGTGTACTAATGCTAAATATAGACAAAACGAATGGCAGTTTAGACAAAGTGTCGCTGCAAGTATTAAACCTAATGTAGATTACAGATGATAGAATTACTAACAGGTGGACTATATATAACTATACTAGTTCTAATATATAACAGTCAAGAATGAAAAGAAAACACTCACATAAAAAGATACTAACTATATCTAGAGCTCAAATAGAATCAATAGAAAGACAGTATTGGTCAAAGTATAATAATAGTAGACTAGAATCTATGTTAATTTACAGACCTAATACGAACGCTAATGGATAATATAATCAAATATATAATATGAAATCAATAAAATTCGTTAACTCGACAACTATCAGACTAGACAATATGACTTACAAAGGTTATAGTGTTAGCAATTTACCTAAAAAGTTTGCCTTTATATACAATGAAGACAAAGATCAAGATGGTATTACTTCATGGTTTAACTACAAAGGTCTTACTTATGTATCCTAGTAACATGAAAGAACTGTGTGAGTATTCTGAAAACAAAAGAAAACTACAAGGTAGAGAACACAGGCGTAAACACTTGCATCACACTATGTACTCAGGTTTAACTGACAATGAGTGGAATAGAGTTAAAACAGGTCAAAAAGCTACGTTTTCTAAAGCTAGAAAGTTTACACACAACAAAATGTGGCGTGATACACATAAGAAATTTGACAATAGCCAACTAATACTAATTAAAAAAACATTATGAAATTAATTAAAATAACAAAGCAAGGATCTCTTCATTTTAGATTAAGTGATGGTAGGTTAGGAGCGTGCTACGAAAGTGGATATGTAAGAGTTCAAACTAAAGGTAGAAATATGTATCATGGTAGAAAAACTATGTACCAAATCAATAAAATGATTAAAGTACCTGCTCCAACTAAATGGAATGCACAAGGTACTAATTATGATAGAATAAGAATAAATAACTGTGTAGATAGAATACAATGTCTACTAAACTTTAACAATAAAAACTGTATATAATGAGTAAAATGAAAGAATTAGATACGATAGCACAAGGTGTAGCGGATCATGTAGCGGAAGTAATAGCGGATAGCGTTGATTGGCAACTAGCTGATGTGCCACTAAGTGGTGATAGCTATTTAGAAATGAAAGAGTATGTGGTAAACTTAGCGTTAAAAAAATTATTACAAACGTAATACGAATGAGTTTGGATAATATAAATGTAACAAATAAATAAATAACTATGTATTGTAAATGTGGAGATAAAGTACACCCTGTAAGATTAAGCTTAGGTTATAAAACATGTATGCCTTGTAGCACAACACAAACATACTCTTATGTACCTATTATAGAGCACAAAACAGGTAATACAATACAAATAGTAAGTCAAGAAGTAAGTGCATCAGTGCACAGAGCTTGGCGTAGAAAATAGCTAGACGAGTAGCTTAATTAGGTGTGTATGTGGGGACGACTATCGACGGATATATGTGATCATACGGAAGTGTATTACACACACACGTAAGCGAATAGCTAGCAATCGAGGCGGCGGCATACTGGTCAAAAGCGCGGATAAAGCATAATACTAGTTAGTACCGGTCCGCGACTGGTGCCTCGAAAAGGGAGTGATAAGGTAAGCGACAACCACGGCGAAAGCAAAGGTGTCAACGGCGGTTCGATTCCGCCCACTTCCACTAACAGAGAGATGGCAGATATGCAGAGATATACTTGTCCAACAAACAACGGCGGATTTACGTAAACGAAGCGCTTCGTGGGCACATCTCTCTTAATATTGCGCGGTAGAGCAGATGGTTAGCTCGCGAGTCTCATAAACTCGAGGTCGGAGGTTCGAATCCTCCCTGCGCACCTAATATTTACAAACATAATACGTATGGTTGTGGATAATAAATATGTAATCAAATAAAATAATATATATGAGTAAAATTAAATCCGTCTACGACAATCTTTTGCCCGACGTTAAAACAAGTTTAAAAGCTAGTGCTAGAAAATACAATAGCGCTAAAAGACTAAAGTATACGCTTATGTCAAAAATGATGTGGTCGGAATTAAGTGTCTATGAAGTTAGAGATATATTAACCTACGGTGACTTAAACAGTTGGGAACTAGATTGCTACAGCTTTATGTACGGTGAAAAAATTATACAAAGATGAGCGACTCAGTAAAGAAATACTACGAAATGGTAGACGAAGGTAAAATAGAACCAAGACAAATGCCTATTAAGATAGATGATAAAATATATATCACCGCATTAGAAGATAAACTACAAGACATAGCTTGGTCATTAAAAGAATACTATGGTAATATGTCAGACAAAGATTACTTAATAAACAAAATAGATAAAATAATAAATAAAGAAATATGAGTAAATTTATAACAGATGAGTTAGTCGAAGAAGGACTAATTAAGAAAGGTTTCGGTGAACAAGATTCACACGATGAAGAGCATGTTAAAAAAGTAGTGTGTAAGCATTATGATTTAGAAATAACAGATGACTGGTCAAGCGACTGTGATCACTATATATACGAAGAAACTACAGCAGATGGCTATAGTGTATGGATTAGTACTTACATGCAAGATAAAGTATGTGTAAGTGAAAACGTATTCTATTATGATAATGATCTTGCAGATCAGTTTAAAACAGCTGTTTATGATAATGATCATAGTGACGTTAAGATATATGTAGATGATATACATGATGATAACTACTGGTTACAAGATGCTATTAGAGACTTATATGTAGAATTAGTTGATTTATACACTGACATGGTTAGAGATGAACTCATAGACGAAGGTTATGAAGATTTACCTACCGATGAAGAAACTTCAAACGAATAATATGAGTACAAGAAACGTAACTATGGTAGTCCATAGATCAGAGACTGAAAAGTATAAAGACGGTTTTGCTATACATCCTTGCGAAATTGGTGACAAAAGCTATGTAAATATGTATTTACACCATGATGGTTATCCTGAATACAGAGCTGTAGAGCTTGCTAATTGGGTTAAGCATATGCAAGATGTTAAAGGTTTCACACAGTTTGGTGATGGCTCAAGAGTAGCATCTCACTTAGTAAAAGACTTTCATTACAACTCACAATACTTATATCCTAGCCATGAAAACATAGATCATAATTACACTTATGTTATATGGGTAGGTAAACCAGATGTATGGATAACGTGTTGGAATCAGCACACAGACTCTTGTGTATTTGTATCACCTGTTGATAAGATAATAGAAAAATGGTCTCAACCTGAAAAATTTGAATACACTGATTGGAGTAAAAACCCTAATAATCAAGAAAAAATTACAAACTAAATACGAACAGTATTGGATAATAAATATATGACTGAAAACGAAATAGAGAAACTAGCGCAAAGAGTTGCTAAATTAGTATTAGATGGCTTATCAGAGCTAGAATTTGAAGACTTAGTGTCTCCACAAGACGAGGAGCAAGATCTTTTATCTGAACTAGCTACTTTAATGACACAATTAGATTATAACTTACAAAAAGAAAACTATAATATGTGTGAAAAAATAAAAAACAAGATCTACGTAGTAGAAAATAAACTAAATAAATTTAAATAATATGATAAAACCAATGCTCGCATACAAAGTAGACAAAAAACCTGTCGACTGGTCCGAGAAAGTATACATTCAACCTAAGCTTGACGGCATACGTTGTGTTATATATGTCGACGATAAAGAAAACATTAGATGTTTCTCACGTACAGGTAAAGAATTTCACAACCTTGAACACATTAAACTATCACTAAGAAAGTTTTTCTTTGATTACGCTAATGTAGATGTAACACTAGACGGTGAATTATACAACCATAAACTCAAAGATGACTTCGAAAAGATTGTATCTCTAGTTAGAAAACAAAAACCTACACCTGAAGATAGACTTAATGCTCAACATCTTATACAGTTTCATTGCTATGACTACATAGAAACAGTAATGAATAATCCTTACAGTTACAGATCTAATCAACTAGCTTGTGCTGATTTTTATGATGCATCTATTAAATACGTAGAAACAACTCTAGTTAATTCTAAAGAGTCTGCACAGTTAAGACATCAATACAACTTAAATAACGGTTACGAAGGCTCTATATTGCGTCTAGACAAACCTTATCAGCAAAAACGATCTTACAACTTACAAAAGTTTAAAGACTTTAGTGACACCGAAGCTACTATTGTAGGTTATGAAGAAGGTAAAGGCAAACGTGAAGGCACTCTTGGCAAGTTCTTAATGCAAGATGATGATGGCAATAAGTTTGGTTGTCCTCCAGGTAAAGGCTACAACTACAAAGATCTAGCTGATATACTAAAAAATATTCATGACTACATAGGCAAACGAGCTACGTTTACTTATTTCGAACGTACTCAGTACGGTAGTTACAGACACCCATTGTTTAAAACTATTCGTAACTATGAATAAAAAAACTAAACTTTATTTTTTTGTATTTGGTTTTGTACTTTGTAATATAATAATGAGAATTATAGTATGGCTAAGTTAATATACCAATTATACAACGACAACATGATAAGCGAAGAAGTAGTACACTTATTATTAGATGCTCATTATAATAGAGTAAACAAAACTAGATACAGATGAATATATTTTACTTAGATAAAGACCCAGTTAAAGCTGCGCAGTTACAATATAATAAACATGTTGTTAAGATGATATTAGAATCAGCTCAGATGCTTTGTACTGCACATCATTGTCATGGTCTTGATTACGAAACTGAATGGGTGCCTTATAAAAAAGCTCATGTCAATCACCCGTCCACAAGGTGGGTAAGACAAAGTGCTAGTAATTATTTGTGGTTGTATTATCACATGCTAGCGTTAGGTGATGAGTATACTAAACGCTATGGCAAAGTACATTTATCAATTACTAAATGTAAAGAGCCATTAGCTAAGTATCCTGACGGTATACTACATACAGGTTTTTCAGAACCTCCACAGTGTATGCCTGATGAATACAAGCGTGAAAGTGCTATACACGCGTACTGGCTATACTATGTACATGAAAAGAAAAACATAGCTCATAAAAAAGAAAAATTATATGATACTAAATACATTGAAAATGTTGTTGGTTACAGCGACAATATACCATGCTGATCCTGCTCAATGCAATGCAGACTATTTAACCACAGCTTCATTAAAAACTATTAATGAGGCTAATCCTCAAGGACATCGCTGGATAGCGGTATCTAGAGATCTAGAACAACACGGCTTTGTGTTTGGTACTAGAGTTTGTGTTGAAGGAGCAGGACAGTTAGATGGTGAATGGACAATAGAAGATAGAATGAATAAAAGATGGACCAACAGAATAGACTTTTTAGTTAATAAAGAACTAAAAGGCGGTAAATGGACTAACGTAAAAATAACAATTATAGATGAGTAGAAAACAAGCAATACATTTAATTAATACAAATGCCTTTGGCATCAAAGATAAAATTAAAAATTTTATTAAACCAAAAACTAAACCTAAAAAGAAAGGACTGTGACAACAGCCCTTAAAGATTAATAAGTAATAAGCAAATGTCACACGAAAGAAACATAAAATGGCTAAACGATAGACGCGTGGTTTATAGGAGATTTCCTATTAGTGACCTGCCTACTGTTGAGACAGATAAATACATGTTCTTTGAAGACGGTACTTACGAAAACTATTCTCTATTTAATACTAAAGCTAAAATAACAACATATAAGTCACTAAAGTGGCATATGCTTGTTTTATATTATTTAAACATAGATGGTGTAGAAGGTGACATTGTGTCACTTGAAGATGACATGAAATCTATATTTAAGTTTATAGCAAACAAAGAAAACGGTTTTGTAACTTTTTTTATAAAACAAACAGTGTTAAATGATATGATAACAAGTGTTTTTAATCAAGGTGGTGATATACCTAAGAATAAAATGCGTAAAGTAATATTTAAGGACTATAGCGGTTTAACTCCTGAACAGAAAATGTCAATCGTTGGCAAACTAATAGGAAGAGCATGCAAGGTAGATCAAGAATCTATTTATCAGACAATGTTAGATTTAAATGACTTCGGTAAGAAAATCACAATTGCTAGAATAGCAGGTCTACTCGATTGCTCCTCAAGAACAATTTATAGAAACATGAATAAAGAATTAACACATGAAAAAATACTATTAAATGAAGAAGTATAACATACAGAACTATATAAGGTATAAAGAAGATTTAAAATCATCTTTAACTTTATTAGAAGGTAAAGGCTACAAAGACTGCACAAGAGAAGAATTAATAACTAAATTCTTACCATTAGTAGAGAGTTTAGCTAGAAAATTTTCAACAAGTCAACAAGCTTCAGGAGTACAAAGTATAATGGATTTAATACAATCAGGATCTTCTGGATTAACTAAAGCTGTAGATAGATTAGACTGGGAAACATTAAATAAATCAGAAGATGTAGAAAAAACATTGAAAAGCTTTTTTAGCAAAAGAATTAAAGGAGCTATACGTAGGTCAATTGATATTAACAGAGGTGATATACGTATACCAGAGCATAAACTAAACGAAATACGTAAAAACTTTGGCAAAGATGAAAAGATGGTAGCTTTATTTTTTAATTCTATATTTTTAAGTATAGATGAGAAACCTAATAATGACGATAACCCAATATACGATATACCTGATAAATCAGAACCTTATAATCAACAATTATTGAATATATATTTAACAGGTTTACTTAAAAAACATTTAAATGAACTTGAGTATCAAATACTAAGATTAAGCTATGGTTTAGACTGTGATAAACATGCTGCAAAAGATATAGCTAAAATATTAAACATACAAGGTAGTAGCTCTTATGTTAGAGTTTCACAATTAAAAAAACAAGCTGTAGATAAATTAATACTATCTGTAGATCACTCGCAAGTGCTTGATTACCTGTAAGTTAAGTGATTAAATAATAAATAATATGTGTAATTATAATAATAAGAAAAAACCATATACCAATGACAATAAATGAAAAACTGGCAACGATCCAGACAAAATTTAAATCGAAAAAGAGTAGATTTAATTCGTTCGGCAAATACAACTTCAGATCAGCCGAAGACATCCTAGAAGCAACAAAACCCTTTCTCTTAGAGTTAGGAGTATCAGTAACAATTAATGAAGAGATCATTAGTGTTGACCCTTTACCAATGATGCAGTCAACTGCAACAGTTAGTGATGGTGACAATGCTATACACGCTACCTCTATAGTCGGTGTAGACTTAAATCAAAAAGGTATGAATGTACCTCAACAGTTTGGCTCAGCATCTTCTTACGCTAAAAAATATGCGTTAGGTAACTTATTTCTTATTGATGACACAGCAGACAGTGATGCTACAAATGATCACGGCAAAAAGAAATTTGCCCCAAAAACAAACAAACCAACTTTAACCTCAACTAACGATCCAGCTTTTAGTAAAGCTAAGGACTATGTAAAAGCAGGTGGTAAAGTAGCGGCTATAAAAGCCAAGTACAGTCTATCTCAAGAGGTAGAACAACAACTAACAACATTATAAATGAAAAAAGAAGATGTGTTAAAACAATTAGAAAATGATGAACACTACTATGGTAGCTTTGGTAAAAAGTATCTTAGTAATTCTGATATTTCTACTTTATTAACAAATCCTTTAGCGCTAGGTCAACCATCAAAGCAGATACCTGCATTTTTAGTTGGCGGTTATTTTCACACAGCGATACTAGAACCTGAAAAGCTTAAAAACTTTAAAGTTATAGAATCAACAAGTAGAAACTCAAAAGCGTATAAAGAGATCTCAGGTGGAGAATTATGTTTGTTACAAACAGAAGTAGATAAGATAGAACTAATGACTGATAAAATGATGTCAAATGAAGTTTGTAAAGATCTTATACGTGGAAGTAACATAGAATATGAAAAACCAGGGATTACAGAGCTTGAAGGCGAATTATGGAAAGGCAAGGCTGATATTATAAACCATGATGAAAAGCTGATTATTGATTTAAAGACGACAGCAGACATTACAAAGTTTAAGTACTCAGCATCTAAGTACAACTACGACTCGCAAGCTTATATTTATAGTAAACTATTTGGCTACGAAATGTTGTTTATAGTTATAGATAAAACAACTCACCAAATAGGTATATTTGACTGTTCGCCTCAATTTTATGAAAGAGGAGCTGACAAAGTTCAGCAAGCAGCAGAACAATATAAACTATTTTTTAAAACCGAGGCATTTGATCCTCAACAATTTTTTTTAACTAAAACCCTTTAAAAACCTAAATATGGCAAGAAAAAGAACTACAAAAAGACTATGTACAGTATCAGGAATAAAAACTAGTACTGATAACTTTTACGCAAATCAAAATCATGTTAAAGCTGTAGATAATCTAAGAAGAAACTCTGGTGCAACTAAAGACCAGATAACAAGAATGTTTAACCAAGTAAACGCATATTAATATGGCATCAATAATTAAAGCTAGTATTAACCTTAATGAAATACCTAAAGATAAGATCTATGTAGGTAAAAAAGGTAAATACTTACCAATTACAATAACTTTGAACGACGAGCTAGATCAGTTTGGAAACCAAGGCCCTGTAGTTGTAGAACAATCAAAAGAAGAAAGGGAAGCTAAAGTAGCTAAAACCTATCTTGGTAATGTTAAAGTGGTGTGGACAAACGGAGATAACGTGGCCGCAGCACCTAAACAAGACCAACAAGCTCAAGCTGCACCAGTTGCAGCGGCGGCACCGGCTGACGACCTTCCATTTTAATGGAATGTGAGATGTGTGGGCAAGTTATGACGCAGGACGAATATTTGTTCTGCGACATATGCCCTGATTGTAGAGATGGAGAATAATTAAATAAATTAAATTAAATGCAGACAACAGAGATCAATGGATTTTTGATTGACGAATTCAATCAACATGGCCTAGAAGAGAAAACACAGGGTATATGCCCTTTGTGTTCTCACGATAGGAAACCTAAAAATAAAAAGCTTAAATGTGCTTCTTATGATTGGGAACGGGGTCTCGGTACTTGTCACAATTGTAACACATCATTTCAACTACATACTTATCAACGTAAAGGTGCTAGTGAAAAAGTCTATGTAAGGCCAAATGCTATACATAACACTCACATAAAACCTACGTCTAAAGTTGTTGACTGGTTCGTCACAAGAGGAATATCAGCTCAGACTCTAAAAGATCTTAAGGTCAATGAAGGGTCTGAGTTTATGCCTCAGACAGGTAAACAAGAGAACACAATACAGTTTCAGTATTTCATGGGTGATCAACTTATTAATGTTAAGTATCGCGATGGCAGAAAGAACTTTAAATTATATAAGGGTGCTGAGAAAGTATTTTATAATATAAATAGCATAGTAGGTTATGACAGTTGTGTTATAACTGAAGGCGAAATGGATGTGTTAGCGCTACACGAAGCTGGTATTAAAAACGTAATATCAGTCCCTAATGGTGCTACATTAAATTCTAATAACTTAGATTATCTAGACAACTGTATAGATTATTTTGAAGACAAAGAAAAAATAATATTAGCTGTTGATTCAGATGAGGCAGGTCAAGCATTACAATCAGAATTAGTCCGTAGACTTGGAGCTGAAGTTTGTTACCTTGTATCTTTTGATGATTGTAAAGACGCTAATGAATACTTACAAAAACATGGTAAAGAAAAATTGGCAGAGCGTATTGCCGGAGCGAGACCCGTACCGCTTGAAAATGTTACGACATTCAGAGATATTGAAGATGAAGTTACTGACTTTGTTCGTAATGGCTTTAAGAAAGGATACCAAGTTGGCTTATCAAATTTTGATAACATATTTTCTACTTATACCGGTCAATTTATTACTGTCACTGGTATACCTAGTTCAGGTAAATCAGACTTTGTTGACCAAATGGTTGTCGGGTATAATCGTAACTACAGTTGGAAAACGGCTTTTGCATCACCAGAAAACGCGCCAACTTATTTACACGCTCATAAATTAATGCGTAAAACCTGGGAAGGTATGCCTACAACATCAGATATACATGGTGATAAATGGAATCAAGTTGCTGATCATATAAATGATAACTACTTTTTTATTGATATGGAACGTTATACGCTAGAATCAGTATTACGTAAAGGAGCTGAGCTTGTTAAACGTAAAGGTATTAAATGCTTAGTAATTGATCCTTTTAATAAGGTTAGAGACGTAGACTGTAAGACAGAAGATGTTAATCGTTACACAATGGAATATCTAACTAAAATAGAAACGTTTGCTAAAAAGTATGACGTACTAGTTTTTGTTGTTGCGCATCCTACAAAGATGTACAAAGACAAAGACGGTAAAATGGAAGAACCTACAATGTATAATATAAAAGGTGGTGGCGAATGGTACGATGCTAGTTATCACGGTATATTAGTTCATAGAGATTATGAAGCTAAGACTGTTAAAGCTAAAGTACTGAAAGTTAAGTTTCAAAACCTTGGTGAAAACGGCGCTGAAGCTCATTTTAAATGGGAACATAAATCAGGTTGCTTTATACCTTACGAGATACAAAACGCTAATGATGAGGCTATGCCTTGGGAATCATGAAAAAGAAAAAAGTAAGTAAAGCGTACTCTTATGATTACGAAGAATTTAAAGCATATAGATGGTGTATTAACAACAACATTTATATATCTCCATTTTGTAAAGAAAACTTTATGAGCTGGTATATAGATATAAAAATAAATGGCAAATTAAACAGATCACCAGGTACGTTTGATTCAAGAGAGTTATGGAGTACAATTTTTAAATATTATAAATACTATTATGAAAAATATAATAAAGAAACCTAGTTATTTCAAAACAGCAAACAAAGCTTACGAAGCTTTATTAGATGCAGCTATACGACAGGGTATGGATTTTGATAATACAAAAGCTTTATTTAATGTTGGTTTTTATATAGAAAACCCTTTAGATAACCACATAACAAATAAAGAGCGTAAGTGGAGTTTAGAATATGCTGAAGCTGAATGGCAATGGTATTTATCAGGAGATCCTAGTATAGACAAACTAGGAGAGCTATATGGTAAAGTACCTCCTATATGGGAAAAAATGGCAGATAGTGATAGAAAAGTAAATTCTAATTACGGTTATCAATGGCAGCGTAATAATCAAATAGATTATGTAGTAGCTAAATTAAGAGACAACCCAGAAACTAGACACGCAGCTATTAGTATATATGATTGCAAAGAGTTTAATAAATACCGCAAAGATACACCATGTACTTATGCTATACAGTTTTCTATTGTTAAAGATAGGCTTTGTATGTCTGTCTATATGCGTTCTAATGACATCTGGTACGGTTTCTGTAATGATCAATATCAATTTTCATCATTACAAAAAATGATTGCAGAGAGACTTGATTTAGATGTTGGATGGTACTATCACCACGCTCACAACATGCATTTGTATAACGATAAACTATAAAAAATATGTATTATTTATACCACATACCAGGTAAAAAGATTGGCGTAACACGTAATCTTAATAACAGAGTCACCCTTATACAAGGTTATAAGGAGGGAGAGTATGAGGTTCTTGAACAGTCAGACGATATAAACTATATATCAGACCGTGAAATAGAACTTCAAACGTCTTATGGCTATAAGAAAGATTTAAAATTATATAAAAACCTATTTAATAAAATGAAAATAAACACAACAGAACAAACCTCAACATTCCCTTGTCCGGTTAATAAATTAAAAGGACAACTAATGGATAACATAGGTTTAACTTGGAAGCATCCAGAGTTTGGTACGTTTAAGTTAACAACTAAAAACATACCTTGGATAATGGCCAACGTTAAAACTTCAATGTTTAACAACGATAGAAGTTATATTTACAATAAAGCTTTTTATGAAGCATTTTTCAATCCTAAAGATTCAGCAGATGTAGACATGTTAGTTATGATGGCTAATAATGAGGCAGGTACAGTTTTAAAAACAGACGAAAGATTTGATCTTATAAGAGACTGGGCAGCAACAAGAGGTTTGTACGATGAAGGTAATTCACATACACAATATGTTAAATTACAAGAAGAAGCTGGCGAACTTGCTAAAGCGTTACTTAAAAACGATCAACCAGAGGTTGTAGATGCTATAGGAGATATGGTTGTAGTACTTACTAACTTAGCTCACTTACAAGGATATGATATAGAATATTGTATTGATGAAGCTTACAAGGTTATATCAGCTAGAACAGGAAAAATGATTAACGGAACATTTGTAAAAGATGAAGATTAAAACACAAGATAAGATAGTACAGCAAGTACTAAGGAAGATGGACGAACGTAGTTTAATAGGTCAAAAGAAATATGGAGCTACAATGATGCAAGAGATCGAAGGTCAAGAAAAAGATCTTAATAGGTTTCTTGTTGACGTACAAGAAGAATTAATGGACGCGTTGTTGTATATTGAAGCAGCTAAAAGATGTTTGCAAGATGAAATTGAAGAGGTTGCTTATAAAAGATTTACAACAGATGTAACTAATATAGAAGTCAATGAGGAAGAAATCTTATAAACGTAAAAAAGGACCAGTACAATCAAAGAAAATAACTTATGATGGTATTAACTTTGCTTCTGGTCTAGAGAGATATATGTATATGGCCTTACGTAAAGCTAAGATAACAGCTTTATATGAAGGCCAAACATTTGAACTCTCTGAAGCTTTTGATTTTCCTTTTCAAGCATACGAAAGATGTAGTAATGGTAAAGGAGAATATAAAAATAGAGGTAGTAAAAAAATATTAAACATAAAATATACACCTGACTTTGTAGGTAAAGGTTTTATAATTGAAACTAAAGGTAGGGCTAATGAATCGTTTCCACTAAGGTGGAAGCTTTTCAAAAAGCTTATAACTGAAAGAAGATTAGGACCGCTTACATTGTATAAACCACAAAATCATAAAGAATGCGACGAAACAGTAAGGTTAATCCTAGAGAAGGGAAAAGAATAGCCAGACAAAGATATGGAGAGCGAAAGCTTAACACGTGGATAAAATGGAGATGGGAACAGTTTGGTGTTATAAGATATAAAGATTTAATAAAACAATGTAAAGATTACAATATATGAAAGAAAAGAAAAATTGGAGTTTGTCATTTGGATTTTACCCTGGTATACTACTAGGTGTTAGATCTTACAATGAACCAGAACAAACCACTCATGTGCTATACATACCTTTTGTAGATATAGCTTTAGAAATATTTCACTAATGGGTTTGTTTGATGAGCGCATAGCGTACAAACCGTTTGAATACCCTGATTATTACACGGAGGGTTGGTTAAAACAAGCACAAGCATTTTGGTTACACACTGAAATACCTATGCAAAGTGATATTAAAGATTGGAAAGAAAAACTAGATGAAAAAGAAAAAAACCTTGTCGGGAACATACTTCTTGGATTCGCACAAACGGAATGCGCGGTATCAGACTATTGGACCCAGAAAGTCGTATCGTGGTTTCCTAAACACGAGATAAGACAAATGGCTATGATGTTCGGTTCACAAGAAACTGTACATGCTGTAGCATATAGTTATTTAAATGAAACTTTAAAACTAGAAGATTATGAAGCGTTTTTACACGAACCTGCGACAGCCGATCGTTTTGATAACCTGGTTGCTTATGATGGCAACGACAGTGTGGGTATTGGAACCTCCCTTGCTATCTTCTCTGCTTTTGCAGAAGGTGTTAGCTTATACAGTGCCTTCGCTGTACTTTATTCTTTTCAGCTACGCAATTTACTTAAAGGCATCGGACAACAAATGAAATGGTCTGTAAGAGACGAAAGCTTACATAGTAAAATGGGTTGCCAGTTGTTTAGACATATGTGCGAAGAAGATAAAACACTTTTAAGTGCTTGTGAATCAGACATATACAAAGCGGCTAATACTATGGTTGATTTAGAAGAAAAGTATATAGACAAAATGTTTGAGATGGGTGATATTGAAGGTATTAAAGCTCATGACTTAAAACAATTTATAAGAAAAAGAGCTAATGAAAAACTTATTGAACTTGGCTATAAAAAAGCTTTTGAGTTTGACGAAAAAGCAGCTGACAACCTTAATTGGTTTTATCATCTTACCGGGGGCGTCACTCATACTGATTTCTTCGCTATTAGGCCGACTGACTATAGTAAGGCAAATGAAGGAGAAGATTTTGAAGACATATGGTAACAAAAATAAAACTACTTAAACTGTTAGCTTATACAAACAAGCTAACATCATATCAGAAGTTCGCATCACGTGTAGGTTACATGGGTGCGGGTTTTTTGATAGCAGGACAATGGACATTAGATCCTAGACTTTTTATGATAGGATTTGTATGTGTAATAGTACAAACGTCATCAAGAAAACAATGGAATCTTGTTGCGTTAAATATTAATGGGCTAATTGCCTGGATAACTCATTTTATAAAATAATGTGGAACAATGAATGGAAAAAAGGTGAAGACTACCCAAAGTGGGGAGACACCGACGTATACAAAAAAACAATATCTGGAGGATACTTATATCAAGGAGAAACACCAAAGGAAGCTTATAAAAGAGTTGCAAAGACGGTTGCTCGTAGATTATATAAACCAGAAATGGCAGAAACTTTTTTCGAGTATATTTGGAACGGCTGGCTATGCTTGGCTAGTCCGGTACTTAGTAATACCGGTACTGATCGTGGTCTACCTATTAGCTGTTTTGGTATCGATGTTGCTGACAGTATACAAGACATAGGACAAAAAAACTTAGAGATGATGCTACTCGCTAAGCACGGCGGTGGAGTTGGTATCGGTATAAATCAAATAAGACCCGCTGGCGCTAATATAACAGGAAATGGAACATCTGATGGAGTTGTGCCGTTTTGTAAAATTTACGATTCAACAATACTCGCCACTAATCAAGGATCTGTCCGAAGAGGAGCTGCTTCAGTTAACATCAATATTGAGCATGCCGATTTCGAAGACTGGATCGAAATTAGAGAACCTAAAGGAGACGTTAATCGTCAATCCCTCAACCTACACCAGTGTGCTGTGGTCGGCGACAAGTTCATGCGAAGAGTTGAAGCAGGAGATAAAGATGCTAGAAAAAGATGGAGTAAATTATTACAAAAGCGTAAAGCAACTGGAGAACCTTATATTTTATTTAAGGGAAATACAAACAAAAATAACCCAGCAGCATACAAAGATAACGGTCTCAAAGTTCATATGACAAACATATGCTCTGAGATAACATTACACACTGATGAAAATCATAGTTTTGTATGTTGCTTATCATCATTAAATTTAGCTAAATATGAAGAATGGAAAGGTACAAACCTTATTTATGATAGTATATGGTTTCTTGACGGAGTCATGGAAGAATTTATACAAAGAGCTAAAGGTTTACGAGGATTTGAAAACGCGGTCCGCTCAGCTACCAAAGGCAGAGCGTTGGGCCTTGGAGTATTGGGCTGGCATACGTACCTACAAGAGAAAGGGATCAGCTTCGAAGGTTTACTTGCTCAGTTTGAAACTAGGAAAATATTTAGTCAGATTAAAATTGAAAGTGAAAGAGCTTCAATGGCGTTGGCTGAAACTTATGGAGAACCTTTATGGTGTTCTGGAACTGGTTTACGTAATACTCATTTACGTGCTGTTGCTCCTACTGTTAGCAATAGTAAGCTTAGCGGCAATGTTTCGCCTGGTATTGAACCTTGGGCTGCGAATGTTTTCACAGAACAAACAGCTAAAGGTACTTTTATAAGAAAAAACCCTTCTCTAGTTAAGTTGTTAAAAAAATTAAAAATTAACAATGAAGAAACTTGGAAGAAAATACTTGCTGATGGTGGTAGTGTACAGGATATTGCAGAGCTAGATGATGTTGTTATGTCACATGACACTAGTGCAAAAGATGTGTTTAAAACTTTCAAGGAAATTAATCAACTAGAATTAGTTAATCAAGCTGGATTGAGACAGCAATATGTAGATCAATCAGTTAGTTTGAATTTAGCTTTCCCTAGCGTTGCTACGCCTAAGTGGCTTAACAAGGTTCACTTTGAGGCTTGGAAAAAAGGTGTTAAAACTTTATATTATACTAGGACAGAATCTGTTTTACGTGGAGATATAGCTCAACAAGCAATGAACGAAGATTGTTTAGCTTGCGATGGTTAAAGGCTAAAAGTTATGACTTTTTGATACATACAATAACCAATGTGTATAAAAAATCAAATAATCTATACATATAATTAAAGGGAGGTCTTACGACTTCCCTTTTTTTATTCTAATAGCTTTGTTTTGCTCTGATGTAGCAGGTTTGCTAATCGGCTTATTGTTATTATTACTATTATTATTATTTGAGTTGTTGTTATTATTACTAGGACTATATATAGGTCTGTTGTTATAATAAGGTTGATAATAATTAGGATATTGATTCCAATTATTATAATAGTTATTAGGATACCTTATTATTTTATAATAAACATTAGGTCTTATCATGTTTATAGGTAACCTAAGAGTATCACCAGTTTCCGTAACAGCCAATACATGCGTTACCATTATCTTAGGTTTTTGATCATGCACGGCACAGCTACCTAAAACTATGCTTAATAAAATTAAAATTGATTTTTTCATATAATTAACATTTCCAACGCCTACGCGCTGCTTTACCTCTTTCACCAGTCCAACCCTTAGACCTAGCACAGAAAGATTTTCTTCTTTTAGCAGCTTTACTACCTGGTTTTACATCACCAGTTACAGCTGTTTGTAATTTACTACCTGGGTTTTTAGCTTTATAAGCTTTAACACCTTTTGATGTCATACCAGCACCTTCTTCAGTAGATCTAAAGTTTCTACCTTTACCCTTAGTAGTCTTTCTTATTTCTTTTTTATTTTTTCTTTCAGCTCTACGTTCAGTTCTAAACTCTTTACGTTCAGCTCTAGATTCTTGTCTTTCTTCCTTTGTTCTCTTTTTTAACAAAGGAGAGCTGTGTAGTGCTTTTTGCCTAGCTAACCAAGTCATTATTTAGGTACACATTTATTAACACGTTTAATAGCACCACTAGCAGTTTTTGCACCACTAGGTGAATCTTGTGTTCCTACTTTTTTATATTCAGGCCAACAATCAATTCTTAACGGTGAATTAAAATGTGTTGCGCTTTGGACTTTCTTACATATACTCATATTACCATGTATTTAGTTTTGTTATTTTCGTCTTTATATGCTTTTAAACATCTGTTTCTATTTTTGTCATCACTTACGTAACTAATATGAACCCAGTTAGGATTTTTATCAGTACCAAACTCCCATATCATTTGATCAAACGATAAATTTTCTTTTATCCACTTATACATTTCTGCATTAGTAGCATGACCAAATGTGTCATCAATATCAATTGCTTGACCGTGACAGTGTTGTGATTTAGAACTTCCGCCAATAGCTTTATTAAGTTCAGGTCCACGATAAAATGAATTGATCTTTATAGGACCTCCTACGTGCTCTCTAAGAGGCTCAAACACTTTTTCTGATATAGTAATCATGTTTAATAAATGATCGTCAGTGGGATCGTTTTTAATACCTAGCCTTTCTGCTGTTCTGCTATACACTCCTTCGTGTAGACTTACGTGTTTACTTAACATTTTTCTTTTTTCTTCCTTTTCTAGCCTTGCCTTTTACAGCATCAACAACATCTCCAGCTTGATTACCAACTTCTTTTACAGCATTAGCAACATCTTTAACTTCTTGTTTTACGGCTTTTGCTCTTTTAGAAACTTCTTTAGCTGTTTTTATTACTTTTTCGTCTATAGTTGTTTTACTAAAAACCCATTCCCAAAATGATTTAATTAATTTCTTCATATTATTAAAATTTACTAGCGTTATTTATTTCGTTTATTGATTCTTGAATTTCTTGTAGATCAGTAGGTAGCAACAAGTCTAAACCAGCTTTAAATGTTGCTTGTTTCTCACCATCTTTAAATATAATTAGTGTTGGTGCCATACGTATTCTATATTCTTTTTTAGCGTTTGGAGCTTTAGAAATATCTACTCTATAGTATAGAGCATCTTTTACTTGTTCCCATTCGTCAAAACAATTTTCTTTATTAAAATCTGCCCAAAACTCTATAAGAATAGTTTTGTCATTGTCATCTCCAAAGGCAGAATTACCAGACACTACCTCTTCAAAATTATCATCAGTTAACCAGTATTTATCAGGAACATCTGATTGTGAAAAAGATAAAAATGGTATTAAAATTAAAATTAAATATTTCATTATCTATTCTTTTGTATTTCGTATATTCTTTCGTCTAGCTTATCTAGTTTTTCTAATATCATTTCTACGTCATCTTGAGTGTCCATGATAGTGTTACGTATTAACTCGTCTTTTAACTCCCACTCTGTTTTAGATATAGTAGGCTTAGGCATTTCCATAGCTAAAGCTATATCTGCCTTTAAGCTAAACCAAACACCAGCTAGTGATACTATACCAAATACCAACGCTCCTATTGTTTTTAATGATACTCCAACGTCTGGTTTACCATCACCATCTATATCTAAGCCTATTTTATAATTTTCGTCTAAGTTCTTTGCCATGTCTTATTTTTTAGCATTATCTATTTCTAGTGCTTTAACTATATATTTTAAGTTTTCAACATCATCTTGAAGATACATTATTCTTAAGTCTTGCTTAGCATCGTCTGGCAACGCACCCATCTCTCCTCTTGGCCACTTAATTCTAAACTCTTCATTTAGCTCTACAGCATCTTGCATTCTAACTACGTCTAATTGTAGCTGAGCTATTTCAGCTGTTAACGTAAACCAAACTCCAGCTATTGAAACAATACCTACTACAGCGCCAATTACAGCTTTTATATCTAGTGATACTTTAGATGTTTCATTTATTTCTTCCATTATTTAAATGTAAAATTAAGTCCAACACTACTATTATATATTTTGCTATCCCAAAACTTAGTATATTCACCTTCTATGAATACACCTATTGATTTACTAACTTTCCAACCAAACATTAAGCCGGCTTGGTAATCGTCCCATTGCTCTCCATCAAGTTGATTATTATGACCACCTTTTCCCCAGCTATTACGATGTAGGTAACTAAAATCTACGTTACCTTTAACATATTTATGATAAGGTAATATGTAATTAGCGTAAGCATGTAACCAAAAATTAGACTTGTAGTGGTAAAAATCAATTCCGACAATAGGGGCAATTTCTGCAAATGGCTCTAATTCGTCCCAAGCTTCATTATTAAATCTGTTCATTAAATCACCAAATACTTCGTCTCTAAACTGTAAATCTGTATAAGCAACTATACTACCGTCACCATCAACCCAATACCAATCAGAAGTTGAGTTACCATTTTGATCGTTAGACGTGTAATATATATCGTCATAACCATATAAATAACCTAGCGAATACCAAGGGTTAGCAGGGTAATCTACTCCTGGATCAAAATCATACTGTACAGTTTCGTTCAACCATATTTCAATTGGATTATATCCGTAAGGTTGTTGATGTGTTCTGTATATTGCACCCGCGGATATACTTAATTTTTTACCAATAGGTAATCTAGCTCTTATTTCACCAGAAGTATACTCAAAACCTACATTACCAGATTCTCTTGATTCAAATTTAGCAATATGATACTTACCAGTATGTCTTACAAATAATCTTTTATTAGTAAACTCATCGCCGTTTTGTCTTTCTTTTTCCCAATGTAGCAAATACTCTAAACCTTTAACCGCTGAAGTTGGCGCAGATAAAGCTGTTTGTTTTTCAATATCCGCATCACCTGTCCAAAAGTTACCTGGTTTACTTTCGTAACCAAACCTAGCTAGTTTACGTATACCAAAACCAAACCTATAATCATAAGGGTGATATGTTGTTTGATCTATAACCTCTGGTATACCATAAAAATCTTGAGGATCTGTTCTAACAAAATATTCTTTAACTTCCATTTGAGGATTACTTACATCCCCAGCCACATATACAGTTCCATATTTTAAAAAGTCTTTATAAACGTTTTCAAAAAACTGAGCGTTTACTGTTGTGCTTAAAAAAAGCAATAGAATTACTAGTATTTTTTTCATAATTAATTTTTGTTTTTTCTTTTTTTATAATCTTCGTAAGCAGATGAACCAGATCTTCTTTTTCTACCTCTTTTCTTTTTCTTTTTTAACTTTTCTAATTTATCGTCAGCTTTAGACCCAACATCCCAAGTGTTCCAACCTAAGAAATTAGCAAACCTTTGCCAAGCCTTATTTTCTCTGTTTAAACTAGCTCTAACATTGTTTATTTTATTAAACAACCTATCTAAAGGTATGTTAGTTCCAGCCGCAACAACATTACCAAAAGCTTGATATATAGGATTACCTATTCCAGGACCATAATCAGCTATAGCTTCTTTGTTAAATTTCCAAGTTTGAATACCTGAGTATAGCTTTCTAGCTTTACTACCTATTGGTGGAGACAAGTTCATAAACTCAATAACAGTGTAAGTGTGATCAGCGTTCCAGCCTTTGTCTTCTTGTGCTTTAAATTTTAATAAAATATTTTTTATTGTTGACAAACCAGCACCATAAACACCAGTACCTCTTAATATAGTATCGACCATACTGTTAGCCATTCTAGCACCTTTTTTGTCTAGTATTGCAGCATCTTCTTCGTCATCTTCAAAAGCTAATGCAAATATAGCGTTTTGTAAAGCTGTAAAAATTAAGTTTTGTACAAAACCGTAATATGCTATTTTAGATATATGTGTTTTAGCATCACCTCTACCATTATATAAATCAAGTATAGATTTTTTAATCAACCTAGTATACTGCATTGGTGTGTTTTGAAATGCTAATATTAATCTACCTAATGGACCAGCTTGTTGTTGTGATATTAAATCTGGTCTAGATGATTGCTGAGATTTTTCAGATGTTTCAGCAAAATCTTCAAAAGCTTTTGTTTCAGCTTGCTGTTTAGTAAAACCTTGTTTAGTATATGTTTTAATTCTGTTTCTATAAAAAGTAGCACCACCAGATGCAATAGCAAAACTATCCGCTAATTGAGTAGGTGTAAAACCTAATCTAAGTAGTTCTTTTAATAATGCTCCAGGAGTATTACCTCTACCTCTTATTGATTTAGCAAGTTCAGCATGGTTGACATCTGTTTGTAAACCTGATCTTCTTTGCTTTAACATGTCTGAGTTAAATATGGTACTAAAGTCTTCTATGTATTGATCAAAATTTAATACAGCACTAGCGGCTTTAATAGGGCTATTGTCTGACCAGTTTATAAAGTTAACCATTGATATTGTTTGTAAAACAGCAGACCTCATATTAAAGAACATAATAGCTCCTACAGAGTTATTCACCCAATTCTGGAAAGTATTAACTAATTTATTGTTACCTGTTGTCCTATTTGTGCCATTTTCCATTCTCCACAGAATATCTTCAAGCGCAGACCTAAAATCATCACCATATATAGCCTCAATTTTATTTAGATTTTCTTTACTAAATATTTCATTTTTATTGTTGATCCATTCACCTAAATATCTTTTTCTATTTTCTTTAGATGTTAAATCGCTGATATCACTAGCTACACTACCATCTAACCAGTTTTCACCTGGTTTTATGTAGTTAGTGTCTTTAGACATGTTGTATACACTGTCTGCGTAAGCTTTTATATCAGAATATTTTTCTACAAAGTTTATTAATGACTGAGCTTCGTTTTTACTCATACCGGGTATGCTATAACCGTTTCTATTCCATATGTAAACCCTAACAGCATCTTGCATGAAGTACTCACCTTTGTTAAGCTTTTTGTTTAAAGATTCATTAACACCAGGGTATTGTTTTTTAATTAAATTAAAAGCATCTACATAAGCTTGCTTAGCTCTATTCATAGCCGCGTTAGCTTTAGCAAAAGGTTTAAACAATCTTAATTCAAAAAACTTCATTTGAAGCTCTCCTCTTTTACCTTTAGCTAAAAACTGATATATTAAACCTTGAAAATCTTCAGCACCAGGTGGTATAAACCAACTGCTTTTAACTCTAGCTCCTTTAGCTTTAGCTGCTGCAGCATTAAATCTTTTTTCTGATTTAACACCTTTAGTTCCTTCTAGTATATCGTTAAATATATCTGAGTTACCTTTTTTACTAAACTGAAGCTTAGCTTGTTCAACATTAGGATTAAGGTTAAGATGATTTAATGTGTCTTGTACTGCTTTTACGTTTTTATAAGCATCATCAGCAAAGTAAAAATCATTATAACCTTCAGCTGCTTTTTGAGTTATCCAATCAGCTTTAGCAGATGGTCGTCCGTCTTCTAAACCTGTAATGTTTTCTATAGGTATATTTAAACCAATACCTTTTAAAAACGCGTGTATAGCATATGCAGCTTCTTGTGGCCTAGCAGTTAGTACAAATATATTCTTGCTTCCAAACTTGCCCTGTCTTTTTAAAGCAAGATCAGCTAGTGGTCCTTTTTTACCGTCAATAACTTTAGTAAATTCACTAAAGTCAAACTCTGCGCCAGCAGCTTCTAAGTCGGCTGACTTTAAAGCAAACTCAGTAGCATCTATTTTAATATTTTTACCATCAGGCATTTTTACTAATATCTTGCTATTAGTTCTAGCTAATGTATCATCAAAATCAAATACACTAATACCTTTAGGTGTTTTACTAAATTGAATTTCTGCTTTTATTATATTAGCAGACTTGTTATATTCTGTTTTAGAGTATTGTAGCCCTGTATCTATAATTTTACCTGTAGAAACATCATACAAACGTAAACCCGTGCCTGAGTACCTGTTATCAGTAGGTTTAGAACCTACTTTGTGATCTATACCCATAGCTGATTGAGTTCCGTCTTCTCTAAGTTTTTTATCAATTAAATCTGGTAAAACTAGCGTTGCGTAATTTTCTAACTCTGCAACTAAAGTTTCTTTGTTACCAGTTATAACATAGTCATAAACTAAACCTTTTATATAGTCAGCTGGTATCATATGCTCTAACACACCTGGATCATTTTTCTTATCTGAAAAATTTTTAAATGTTAATACATTATCATTTTTGTCTAACATTAGAAATTTAGGACCAGCAGCTGCTTTACCTACACCAACCATGTTACCAAATTGAGTTACTAAAACCCATTGTACTTGTTGATATGTTAAATCACCATCTACAATACCTTTTCTTAATACATCCGCAAGCTTAAGCAATATACGTCTATCTTCTAAACTACTGTTGTATAATTTTTTTACAAAAGCTTTTTTACCGTCATCATCAAGTTTGTTAAACGGATTACCGTAGTACCAGTTCTTTTTGGTTATGTTACCATCTCTAAAACCATCTTTTGTAGATTCTATATTTAAGTTTCTGTTTGTGTCTTTAGTATCTTTAAATGCAGAGTAATATGCTTTATTTCTTTTACCATTGCTTTTAAACTCTGGTATAGCTTTTGCTTCAGATTTTTTAATTTCTAAACCAACATTATCACTAACCTCAAAACCCGCTACTCTAGCTGGATTTGTAACACCTTGATATATACCTCTTATAAACTCACTTTTAGTTAATTTTTTAGATATATAGCTTATAGCTTTTCTAGCGCTATTAACACCGTCTAAACTATTTAAATCTACTATACTTTTAATACCATACTTAGCATTTAAAACTTTAACAGTAACCTCGCCTTCACTTATTTTTGTATGTAAATTATCTATAGCAAAATCAAGACCTTTTTGTTTTTCTTTAGCAAAAGTATTTTTTGCCATCCAAGGTTTCCCTAATTGTTCAGCTATCTTTCTAGCATCTTTTATATCAGAAGCTTTTAGTACTTGTGATATAGCGTTAACTAACCACCTTTCGTTAGTTCTTTCTATATAGTTAGTTCTATATACATGCTTAGCATATGGAGTTTTTAAAGCATCTACAACAGCTTTACTTTGTTTAGAATCATACATTGTTTTGCTAAACTGAATAGTAGTATCAAAGCCTCTACCTTCAATTGCTTTTTTATCTAAACCTACATTTATATCTTTTATTAATTGCTTAAGCTGTATGTCTGCAATTGCAACCCCACTCATTTCAGCAACTTCAAAAAGCTTTTTAAGAAACTTACCGTCTGTCAATAAATGACTAACTTCTATTTTATTATATTCAGCCGCTATTTCTTTGGCAAGCTTTAACTGTTTAGCTTTAAGTGTAGTATATTTACCTAATGTAAAGTAAGCACCCCACTCTCCTCTAGTAGGCGCTGTCATTTCAAAGATAGCGTTACCTTGAGCTGTTTTTTCTCTATCTAATTGTTTAAGCTTAAATAGTTTACCGTAAGATTTTTTTATAGAACTTAACGGAAACGATTTAACAGCTGTTTCATAACTGTCGTTAATAAACTCTTTGTATTTTTCACTAACAACCAAGTTACCTTCTTTGTTAGATATTTCACCCATCTGATCTTTTATAGTTCTAGATATATACTTGTCAACATTTTCTTCTATGTTCTCTATTATTTTATCAGTTGTCAAATGTACTCTACCGATGTTTTTAATTAACACCATACTTACGTCTCTTGAAACATCTTTCTTAACAGTTTCGCTATAAAAGTCTTTATTTTTTCTATCTTTAAGTTTGTCAAAGCTAGTTAGTTTTCTAGCCTCTTTACCTTGATCTACGTTAGATACTTTATTTGTTTTATTGCTTACTGATTTTTTTAAAGTACCATCTTCTCTGTTTAAACCTTCATTAGCAGCGTCTTTAGCAAAGTATGTAAACACTTCTTTAGATCTTTCTTTAAAAAAAGTATTAATATAAGCAGCTACGTTGTTATATTTTTGTTTTTCAGATTCAAAATCTTGAACTAAACCAACTACGTTTCTGGCCTTGCTATTTGCTTTTTGACTAGGTATCTTATCATACAACATCATAGCAATCATGTCTTCTTTTTTATCTTCAAAGACTTGTTTTTGATTTAACGTATAGTTACTACCTTCTTTTAAACTATTAAAAACAGATTCAGCCATACCTCGGTATAACATAGCTATTTCAAAACCAGCTTCTGTTTTATTTTCATTATTATTATATATATCATTAACTTTCTGAGCTTCAGCTGAAGTTTGTGATTTTTGTAACCCACCTTCCTGCGCTAGGTCAACACCACCTATAGCCGCTTTAGCCTCAGAGCTAAGTCCTTTTGTATTCTTGCTGTAATCTTTAATGAAGTTGTAAACACCTTGTCCATCTTTAAATGATATATTATCAAAACCTTTACCTACAAAAAAGCTTTTTATAGCGTCTCCGGCTTTACCCATAGCGCTTTTGTTAAAGTTAACTTTTTCTTGAGCTATAAGATCTGAAAACACTTGAGCGTATTCAGTAGCAAACTCTTCTTTAGTATTGTAACCTCTGTTTTTCATTTCAGCGTCTACAATTTTTCTATTCTTACTACTCATCGCTCTTCTAATACCTTTAACCATCTTAGATTGAGCAGCGACATCACCAACTTTAGCATTCATTACTTTATGTAAAAACTCATGCTTAGCTACATTTACTTGACCTGTTTTTCTAGCAACTTCTTTATTTACAAATATCTTACCATTTACAGTAAAGCCAGCTACCTCACCTTTGTTATTTGTAAACTCTTGTTTTGATTTTTTATCAACCTCGCTTAGGTTTTCCATAGCAGCCTCTGTTTCTAGAGTGCTATTTAATATGTTTGTTTCTAGGTTTTTAGCTGATTTTTCTGATTTAACAGTAGACTCTAAAAACTCTATGTTTTCAGCAAGCTTCATGTCACCAATCTTTTGCTTAGCTTTATCGTATTTAACTAAAAATCCATCTGAAGCCACCTTGTGTTCAGCTTCGGTTATTTGACCTGTTCTTAGTTTTTTATTTAATTCAGTAATTTTAAAAGCAGTAACATCTGATAAATCATTAAAGCTTTCTAGTTCTGATATTTGCTTACCGTTTAGGCTATTATATATTTTGTTACCTTTTTGAACTTGATCAGCAATACTCATTTCTAAGCCATCAATCTTGTTTTGTAAACCTTGTCTTACTGTTTCGTCTTTAGTTGTATTTAACTTAACTCTTAGCTGAGTCATTTCAGCTATGTCAGTGTCTAGCTTGTCACCATCAACAGCACCTCTAACTTGATTCATAGCTTTAACGCTATATGTTCCAGCTACCATACCACCACCACCTATAGCACCTTGTAGACCAGCTTCTAAACCTTCTTCACTAGTTATAGCTTCTAAAAAAACTTGTCCTGCTTTAGACTCTTCATTTGTACCAGCAACTCTACCTAGTTCATCGTTAACAGCATCAATACCATGTTGTGTTATCTCAGTTACAGCTTCAGTACCACTAGAGGCTAATAAACCTAAAGCACCTCTGGCTTTTGAACTATACATTACCTTAGATAAAATAGATTTTGGTATTAATTTACTAGCGCCTCTAGTGTAAGGGTTTAACTGTGCAGCACCGTAAGCCACTGTAGCTAAAGTACCTATACTTTCTGATGCCATGCTAGCTACACCTAACGTAACAGGTGTGACGTTATCAGCCTCTCCGCTCGTTATTAACTCTTCTAAAGACATACCTAGGTTCTCAGCTTTTTGCTTGTTGTACTCCGCGTAATTTCTAGCTGTAAAATCAGCAAAATAACCCATACCAAAAGTAGCTGTACCATAAGCAACACTACCTATCATATTTGTTATAGCGTTAACTGTACCAGCAGCCGCTCCACCAAGGTCACCTTTTTTCCAACTATCAATTATACCTTTAGTTTGCTTCATCTCCATTTGATCCTCTTCGTATCTAGCTAAAGCTTCTAATGTATTCTTACTACCAATATCACCACCTAGCCAAACATCTTTATTTTCTAGGTTTTCTTGACCATATATAGCGCTAAAAACAGCGTTAGTTGTTATGTCTTTAGCAGCGTCTTTACCACCATCATCACTATAAAACTCTCCTATGTCACTAAAGTTTTCAAAAAGATTACTAAAAGAGTTTTTGATTGATTGCCAACTACTTATCTCTGGTAATTCCGATGAAGTATTTACCGAATTGGAGTCCGTATCTTCTGATCCCGTGTTTGACTCCACTTGTACAGGATCCGATGTCTTTCCCGGCGAGTTGTAAGATTTTATAACAGTTGCTATATTCTCTTCAGGCTCACCAGCCTCGATCATGCGCTGCACGATTTTTTCTAGTTCGTTCATTTATTCTGAGTATTTCTCTATTAATGATTGTGCGTCTCCGCCACTTGTTTTTTGAGTTTTAGGCCACATATCGTCTGGTATGTTTTGGCCTGATAATATATATTGTAAATCGTTAGGATCGTTTGGATCCACAACTATTTCTTTACTTCCGTTGTAATAAGTATATAATCCTTCTTCTTCTTCTAAAGGTACTAGCTCGTCATTACCACTGAGTGTTCTATTTAGAACAGATGGATCTCCTTGACCTAAAGCTTCCCAACCAGCATTAATGTTATCTAATCTAGCTTTGTATTTTCTACTAGAAGCTGTACCACCACTAAACTTTCCTCTACTTTGATTTGTATTGTAACTATCTAAAGCAGTATTTTTAAACATATCTAAATAAGAGTCAGCAACTATTTGTTTAAGCTCTTCTGATCTTGAATCATCATATATAAGATCTCTAGATAAACCTAAACCACCATCCATTATAAAATCATCCATAGCTAAAGACTTAACAGTGTCTCTATTGTTCATCATTTTATTTAGCTTCAATCTGTATATTTGTTCTTGTCCTTTAGACAAAGGTGCTTTTAATTTAAAAGCTTGTTCATTCATGTTTAATATTTCACCAGCTGCGTTGTTATCTTTAACTGTGTAGTCAGGTAGGTCATTAAATTTTATAGCTCCACCGTCATTTTCAAACATTAAATCACCTGAATTACTTATTACCATATCCATTTTATCAGTATAAATACCACTTAACATGTTAACTTTATCAGGATTATTAGCGTCACTAAGGTTACCTGCATAGCTAGTTTTCAAATACTCATCTTTATATGTGTGATAATTTGTAAGTTGATTATTTAAATTTTCAAAAGCAGATTCCTTTTCCTGAACCATCTGTCTAAGTTGTAAATTCTGTGGACTACCTGCTGGTGTGTTTTTTATTCCAAGTTTTAATTTTGCTATTTCAGATTTTTTATCAAAAGCCCATTTTTGTACGCTACCTTTATATTTAGGTGGTATTTTAGCTAATTCAACACCATCTGGTAACTTATCTAAATAAGCGTTTACTCTATCGTTGTTTATTTGTTTAGCTTGTTTTTCTCTAAAAGCTATGTTTGGATTTTGTTCTTTAGAAGTATTCGGGTTTTGTGGACCTGCTAAATCTTGTAAATATTGTTTTGTCTCTAATGCCATCTTTTGTTATTTATTGAGTTGAATCAGCACCTGGTCGATGATTAGCACCACCTGGTAAGAATGTACTACCAAAACCTACAGCTTCACCAATACCACCCATTAATTGTTTTGTAGCTCTTTGTTTTTCAGCTATAGCACCTTCGTACCTTTGACCAGCTCTACTTAACATACCGCTAGTTCTAGCAGCTTGAGCTCTTCTAGTGTACATTTCACCTTCTACTTGTCTAGCATCCATCTTACCTTGTTCCTGCATTACAGTTAACTGATTAGCAGCTTCTTGCTGACCAATACTAGTAGTTGCTTGTTGTAAGTTTTGTGATTGTTGATTTGCCATTGATTGAGCTAGAGCCGCGATACCAGATCCACCAGCTGCGCCTTGCAAGTTTTGCATAGTGTTACCTAAAGCCTGCTGCTGCTGTTGAGCTAACATATCAGCTTCTTGTGTGTTTACAGTTAAATCTTCATATACATTCTGCTGATTAGCATAAGGGTTAGATATGTCTTGACCCTCTAAAGCAGCTAATTGTTTGTCATAACCAGCTTTAGCCTCTCTCATTTCTTTTTTTCTTGCTCCACTACCTATCATTCCACCTGCTATTTTAGAGCCTATTTTAAGACCAGCAGCTATAACTAAAGGACCTATGCCGTAATCTACGCTAGGTTCTACGTATGGTAATGTTTCTAATAATTCTATTATCATCTCTTTAAATTTTTATATTTATATAATTACACGTTATCTGCTACTTTCAACTACTTCAGAGCTAACATGAAATATTTCAGCAGCGGTAGTGCTGTTGTTTTGTAAATCAATTTCAGCATAGTAACCAGCTATGCTACCCATACTAACCGTATTGTCTTTACTAAACAATATAAAATCAGTGGCTGAAGGTCTAACAGCAAAAGGTTCTATATTGCAAGATATTGTAAGATCTGTAACAGCTGTTATAACACCTATTTTTTTTATATCTCCAGCTGTATTAAAACCTCCGACAGCAGAAGTAGATGCGTAATAAGCAGTGTCACCTACCTGAACTGAATCTTGTACCGGGTATGAAAAAGTTAATGTTATGTTTGCCATGTTTTATTTTTATGGGTTATTTGCTAAACTAACAGCTATGTTAAACGTCATATCAGAGCTAGCATCTATTACTTCATCTAGTTTTGCGGTCCAACTATAATGTAAATCTTGAGATGGTGCAACACCAACTAAACTAGTTTTAGTTATAGTTAAGTTTTGTGTTTGATGAAAAGCTGAAGAGCTTGTCGCGGACATGGTAAGTGTTATTTGTTGTAAATTATTTCCGTAGAAGTTACCATACATAACACCAGTACCACTAGTTAAGTTTGTTAGTGATAAAGTTCCATACGCTACTGATTTAGATGCTGTAGCACTATTACCGTTACCATCGTTATATGATGCTCTATGTGCTCCTAATATTATTCCACCACCTGCTCCAGAAACCGTAGGTGTGTATAATCTAAAACCACTAGAACCACTAACACTTTCTGCTGCCATAAAATTACCAAGATCTAGCACATGAGAAGACGCTGTTGACCCAAAAAAGTCTACATTAGAAACAACAGTAAACGTTAAGCTTTGATTTCCAGAAGCATTTAATGTAGATGGACTAACCGTAACGCTTGTTATATCTATAGATGAGTCAGTTCCTGACGATGAGTTTGTATTGGTAGAAATAAAATCTTCAGCTAATGGTAGTCTCGTTAAAACCATATCAGCGTCGTCTGTTAAAACTAAAACAGATGTTACTGTTTTTGTAAAATCATACTCAACAAAAGGTTGACCAATATGTACAGCTGAAGGATCAGATGTAAAAGTTCTTGAATCTGCAGCTGCATCTGTTTTAACAGTATACGTAACATCACCTATTTGTGATATAGAAAAATTAACCTCTTGATCACCATTAGAATCTATGTTAGCTGCTAGTTGAGATCCACTAAATGGCACGGTACTTAAAGTAAAAGTGTATAAATCATTATCTGTTACAGCTGGTATATTTATATCAAATAAAATTAAACCAGAAGAAGGTATAGTACCTGTAAATGAAACCCCATTAACAAAATCACTTGTCGTAAAGTTGTATGATAAAGAGTCTTCGTTAACCATACTTAATCTAAACTGCGCTCCAACATCTCCATATATTGCTAGTTTTCTAGTACCTCTATCAAAAGTCATTGTAGAAGTATTTAATCTAAAAGCCGTTATTTTACCTGTTGAAACGGCCGTTATAGTGCCACTAGCGTTTGCTACAAAATCTATATTATCACCGCTTATTGTTTCGCTAGGTACAATTGCTTTTACTGTAAATGTTCTAGCAGTTAAGTAAACATCGCTAGTATAAGTATCTGTTACTGTTACAGTATAGGTTTCTTCCAACCCAGTGGCTATAGTATAAGAAGGTGGTGTTTCAAAAAACTTACCTGAAGATGCTGTAAACGTTTTTGTAAATAAAGTAATTGTAGAACCTACAACACCTGATCCACTATAAGCTACACTTGATTGACTAGCTGGGGTTGCGTTAGCTACCACAGTGTCAAAAGTACCACTTATTGTTTTTGGAACAAGCTTTTTTAATATAGCCGCTCCATCTATATCTATGACAAAATCTACATCAGCGCTAGGTGTAAACGAGTTATTTATATCAACAGTTACAGAAACCTCGTTATTGTCAGCATATGGTGTAGTTGAATTAGCTAAAGTTATACTAGCTATACCTGTGATACTACCTGTGTTGTTTGTAAAATCAGAAGCTTGTAAAACATAACCGTTGTCAGGTTTTATTTTCAAAACTAAACTAGCTAAAGAACCTACAGCTTGTCCACCTGGTGTCTGCGTTGATGTTGAATTTATAGTGCAGTTAGTTAATGCCATCTTAGTCGTTATTTTCTTTTAAAGTTATAGTTATGTTAGCTGGTGCAACATCACCTGATATACTTGCCATGTTACCAATACCTTGAACCGAAAACTCTTCAGTGTCAATATTATCTAGAGTAGTAGCTGTACCGTGTATAAAATTAAACCATTTACCTTCTTTACCTTTAAACTCATTAGCTTTACCTGATTGTAAGTCTGTTTCAACAGCTGTGTTAAACCAACCAAATTTAGTTATGTTGTTATAATATTCAGTGTCACTTAAATCTTGTTTCCAATAAGGTTGAGATCCTTCATAATTAAGAGTTTTAAAACTTTTAACCACGTCTGGATTATCGTTAAATATTAACTTTATACTAGAGTTGTATTGTACTCCATAGAAATTATTTCTAACTTCGTTATCATGAGAATACATTTCTCCATTTTTAAACGTGTAATACATATTGTTTAGTGATATACCATTTTCTGGTATATATGACTTTCTACTAGGCCAACCAGCTACGTTTTCTTTAAATGAAACAGTATCATCAGCACCTCTAACTGTATTACTTTGTAGTGATATGTTATATGATCCTTTTTTATCGTCAAAAGAACCTATAGCTATTTGACTAACCGCTAGTTTGTCCGTAAAGTAATCAGCCATACCTTTAGGTGATAAAGGTTCTAAACCATCTCTAGACAACCTTAAAACAGCTCCTCTGGCTCTGTCAGTAAAATAACTTCTAAAACCATACTTAGCAAAGCTTTCGGGGTTTAAACTTATACCAAAGTCACCTACATAAGGCATTGATTGACCTAGAACAGCACTGTTAGATGTTATATTAGCGTTACCATCAGCGTTAAATAACGCGTCTTTGTTTGTTAATACTCTTAAAACTTTGTCTTCACAAAAAACAGTAACATCAGTGTCTCTAGTATTAAGCTTTTGTATACTACCATACTCTGGATTAAGGTCTTTAGTTATAGATTCAGCCATTATAAACTGATTTAATCTATTTACACTAGCTGTAGAGTTAAATATACCTGAAAAAATTAAACCATTTGTTTTTACCTCCTCGTTGTATTGTTCAGCAACAGTACTACTAGCTTTAACACCTTTACTTATTTTTTTAGCGTTATAGTCGTCTCTTATTCTGTTAGACTCAACACCGTTGGCAAAAGAGTAGCAATTATGATAATCTAAAGCTATATCGTCACCATGCGTGCTTATAGCGTAAGCATTACTAGCTTCGTAATATATGTCTAACTCAGCAACTTCTTTAGGTTCAGTCTCCCATATACCTGGATTATCCGTGGTAAAACCATCTAAGTCGTCTTCGTCTACGTAAGTTGTACCTATTTGTATAGGTGTATGATATTGATAACCATCTATTATATTAGTAATATTATCTTCTGGAGCCCATTGTATTGGTTTGTCTAGTTTTATCGTAAATATTATAACTCTTGAAGACGCGAAAGTACCTGTTCTTCCACCACCACCACTTTTTCTACCTTTATACATTATAGCTCCACCTCTTCTATATCCTTTTATTTCATAAACTGTAGAATCAGGATCACCAGAAAACTTTATGTAGTTACCAATTGTTTGTAATGAATTAACAAAATCTTTATGTTCAGGAGCTACTGTATTACCAAATTTAATCCACTCACCCCAAACAACGTCATCTTGACCATTAGAGGTGTTTCTACCTTTTTTACCAAAATTATGAAAAGCTAACTCAACCACACTCTCACCTTGTCTTATTCCATAACCCTGAGTGTTAACTATAACTGAGTCAGATACCTCTCCTAAGTCTCTATTAACTTGAAGGTCTCCTTCTCCACCTAAATCTTTCCACCAATTAAATTTCTTAAACCTAGGTATAAACCAATCAGCAGTGTGATCCGTGCCAGTTCCTTTGTCTTTATTTCTCCAGTAATTATATCTAGTGCTTTGGCCTCCACCGGTGTTAGCGCCTAGCGATGTACCCGCGTCATTTCCAACTTGCCAAAAATTATTTTGAGATAATATTCTTATTTCATCTATGTTATTAAACTTTAGTATATTTTGCTCTAAAGTAGAATCTCTATATATTTTAGCAAAAAACCTTCCTTGAAATTCTGGTTTTAGTTTTCTAACTTTCTGAGCAATCTCTACTGTCATAGAAACGCTTTGTATTGTGTTGCCATCTCCTACTGTACCTAACCAATTAACATCAGACTCGTCAAATGTTTTTTCTATGTTTATTTGCCAGTATTTGTTTTCTGGGCAATTAGTGCTTGTTCCAACAAACTCTAAGTTACTAGCAGCTCCTTCGTATACTATGTTAGCTATGTCGTAGTATTTTGTTACGTTGTTACCTTTTTTAATTCTAACCATTAAATCAGTTAGCGTGTGTATTGAGGCTGTAGATAAATCAATATCATCACCACTACCAGTAGTACCACCAAAATGTGGTTTCCATAAAGTTCTTGGTATTCGTATTTTTGTAGTGCTTTTTTCAGGATAACCACCGTCTATAAATAAATTACCATTACTATCTGCCGTAGCTATACCTTTAGATACTTTTTGTATTGTTAAAAAATCAGGTGCATCGTTTTCTATAGCTATAACTTTGTATCTAGCTTCTTCTTCTACAAAAGCATCACTATCGTGTTTCTTTTTAAGTATTATAAAAGTTTCGTCGTTAACTTTGTTTCTTTCTGCGGACGGAAAAGCTAACCAAACGTTACCATCTTCAGCGGGATAATGTCTATCCATTGCTAAATTATAGTACTCAGCTGATGTTTCTTTTAAAAAGTATTTATAATGCGTAGCCCATAACGGCGGGTTGTTTAAAAGTTTTACTTGTAAAATATTCCAATTTACAGCTTGTGATTTAGGTAGTTGAATTGACCCAGTAGTATCTGTTAATACTGGTGTTTCTCTACCAAACTCATCTCTATAAACCACACCAACTTGATATGTTCTCATAGATTTAACTGACTTACCTGGTGTTCTAATACCGTAATCTGTACTGTCTGATTGTATTATTGAAACACTAAACTTAGGTGTTATCTCTGCGTTATTAACATCTTTAATATCATATTGTTGAGTATAATTACCGTAAAGTAACCTATTAGCCGTAAACTCTTGAGCTTTAGCTTTTTTAGGAACATTATCCCAAGGCCTAAGCAACTGATTAGATGGTAATATCTTGTATATTATTTCAGATTCTATAAGCATAGAGTTGTTAGTCCACTCTTCGTCTTGATCTTCAGGTTTTCCTTTTAAACTTTTTACTGTATAAATATTAGTGCTACTATCTTCTTTATATAATATATCAACTTCAACTACATCTTTAGGCATGTAGCTAGTTATGAAATTAGATATAGTTAATTTCTTTAAAGAATTAACCATACCTTTATTAAAACCTTTTTTAGGTGCGTAATCAAATTCACTTGGCAAAAAAGCAACTTGACTAAAAGGACCAATAGCGGAGTACTGTCCATCATCGTACTTATATCTATATGCAAATCTAGGAAACTTAAATTCAAACAAAGATTTATCTTCCATTAATATAACTTTCCAGTCTTGAGTACCAGTAACTATACCGTCAGAAACTGAATCTAGGTTTAGCTTAAACGAGTTTGGTGAAAAAGAAAGTAAATCTATAACAGTAGCTATAACCTCATCATCTTCGCTATCATCTAGTATTGTAAACTTTAATCTATCACCAACCTGAAGATTCATGTTGTGTTGAAATGTAAAGTTGCTATCAGAATCAGGGTGAGCACCAGGTGGTAAAGCTTCTCCACTACCGTCTACAAAGCTTTTTGCTATACATACACTCTCTACTATACCTGACCTAGCAGATGCTGACATAGATATAGTTGGTGCTTGTATCGGTGATTTCTTTATAACAGTTACATCATCTAATGTAAAATTATAAGTTGCTGTTGAGTGTGCTGTTGTTAACGCGGTATGCGTCGTGAAGTTTGAAGAACCTGCTTTAAATTTTTTAATATCAACAGTTTTAGGTTCTGATCTGTTATCTGTAAAAAATAATAAACCTTCTATTATGTTAATACCAGTTACTAAGTTGTTTCTACTTAAATCTAAAACACCTGTAGTGTCAACTAGAACAGGTGAAACTGTTTTTGAATATTGATCATATTCTACTATAGCATCAACTGAAGTACCAGCTATAAGCCAATATATTTTATCATTAGCTGAATCTCTACATGATCCTATACACTTAGCCCCGTCTATACCTATAGCTGAAGCGTAAGCTAGTTTATTACCGAGAACGTTTTGAATAGAACCCACGTCATCACCCTCTGAGCTGGCTACTTGTACGTTTAAAGCGTCTCTGTATTCACCACTAGGAACTAACCTTTCGTCCAGGTCTTTGTTCATTCTACCCGAGCGAAAATCTCGTTTAATTTCTGGCATGCTTTAGTGTTTTATTTGTTTAGATTTACCTCTCATTACTTGAGTTAGCTCTTCTATCTTTATATTTGATAATCTTAATTTAGCTTGTCTAATTGCCGCAAACCTTTCTTTTTTAAATCTTTGTACTATGTACTCTTGTATATTTTCTCTAGTAGATAGTATAGCGTGAGCTATCCACTTGTACATTGCTTCTTCAGCGAACTTATGTACTATCATTTCAGAATCTGTACCTAAACTATCGCTAACATATTTTAACGTTATAGTTTTGTTAGATAAGTCAGAGCTAAAATGTATTCTACCTTTTAGTTCGTCTATAAAGAAAACACCATTAGATTGAGCGTTTTCTGGATTTAAACCAAATCTTTTACCTGTGTCTGTATGATACTCGTATAAGCTTTGATCAGAGTTTTGAGAAGTGCTAGTAGCATTAGAGCTAAAAGCTGTCCAGGTGTCTGAATCACTAGCTGTTGAAAGTTTACTACTACTGTCAAAAGTATAATGAAAGTTACCATCCTGTAGTATAGCTGTTGGGTTGCTAGTTTTTCTAGCAGGATATATTATGTGCTCTAAACCACTGTCATCATGAAAAGTAATTTTAACATAGTTAACATAATCATGAGGTAATGGCATTGTTAAAGAAGGAGGTATTTCTATCTCTTGAGCTTTAGTAGATTTAAAAGTGTCGTAGCTAAGTTCTTGTATTGCTCTTTGAGCATGAAACAAAACATCTTGTCTTCTTACTCTAGGTATTATTTTACCTTCACCAACATAGCTAATTAAGAAGTTTCCTACAATGTCTTTTAAACTTATAAACTGATAGTTACCGTAGTTTTCGTCTCCATTATTAAAGACGCCGTTGGCACCTTCATAATAATTTTCATTTGTTCCTGTTAGTAATGCCATCTATTTATTGTTTTTCTTGTGTTATCTGTTGAGACTCTTCTGTAGCAGCTGTTTGATACAAGCTTGGATCTTTAAGTATTATACCAGATAGTTCTAATATTTTAATAACCAAGTTCTTTTCTTCAGCAGGGTGTAACTCAAAGTTTACCGTTGAACTACTATTGTATAAAGCTTTTTCATTAACAATAGTAAAACCCCAAGAAACTGTAGCTGGTCTAGCTATGTAGTTACAAACAACGTTATCACCACTTGTTATACTTGTAGGGTATATTTTTATTCTATTATTCCTATGTGACTCAGTACTTCCTGAATCTCTAACGTAAACTGGGTAAGTTTCTGTAGGAGCAGTTAACGGTGAGTTTAATATATGGTGAATGTTATTTTGATTTATTTTTTCTATCTCAGCATCATAACCACATTTATCAGTATATAGTTCACCCATCCTATAATGATCTGGAAGTATACCTATACCAGCTCCGCTTACAGACACTGTTTCTCTATACTTTTCAAATATATCTATCTTTTCATTTATAAGATCTATCATGTCAGCGTAAGTAGTGTCGTTTTTTCTCTGCATCACTTCTTCGAACTGACTCAGGTCATAAAAATATTGTTCAAATATACTCATTTGAGCTTGGTTAGCTAACAAGTTAAACTCTTGAGGTGTTATATAACCTCTTTGTTCTTTATTAGCTATAGCTAAAACTCTTTGATATACTGTGTCTATACTTACTGCCATGTTTATTTATTTTTATAATAAAGCCACCATTACGGTGGCTCTACCATAATGTGTACTATTTAAGTTTCTTTTGTATTGTAATTAAAACTTCCATACCCTCGTCAGTTTTAAACCAAGCGGCTAAAGCTGAATATGGATGCTCTTCAAATGGCACGGAAAATAACTTTCTTCCGTTACTTGCCCAAGAGAACACTCTATTGTCTGGTGATAATTTTATTATACCAGCTTCTGTTGCTTTAACACCTAAATCTCTAAGCTGTACAGAATCATCTTGCAAAAGCTCTAAGAATAAATAAGGATTATTTCTAGCCATTAACATAACGTCTCTTCTTATTTCTTTAGATGACATTTTGCTAACTCCACTTCCTTGTTCAACTCTTAAAATTGCTTCAGCTTGATCTATTTCTATTTGTTTTGAAGCAACTAAAGCTTCGACTTCAGCTTCAAGATATTCTAAATCAGCATTAGCATTTTTAACTTCATCATGCTCTTTGTAGATTACTCCTTTTAAAGGGTGATATAAGCTTAATAATTTTTGTAGATTTTGTTTTCTGGCAGGTACAACTAATGTACCACTTCTAAAAGCAATATGACCTAAAGTAGCTTGACCTTTTTGCTCACTAACTAGTGGCGATGTTTGGTTTGTAGCATATTTTATTTCTTCTTGCACTCCAGTTTCTTTGTTAAAATATAACAAAGGTTTTCTACGTGTATGTCTACTAGGTATAACATACAGTAAAGGATTTCCTTCACCCATAAGGTGGTATATCCTGTCTTTAATTTCCCATCCATCGATGGATTTTGTTTGTTTTTTCATGATATAATATAATTTAATAAAAGTAATAATTACCCCCGTTGATATAACGAGGGTAAGAATTACATTGGTTAATAGTAATTAGTCACCGATAACTCCATCAGCAGACTTTAGCAAAACAAAGTTGTTTGCTGCTTGAACACATAAACATCTCTCAGATAAGAAATGAACGTTCATAGCGTCTTCATCAGAAGTAAAGTTACCTCCTACAGATCCTGTGATCCAAGATTTCATTCTTCTATCGTCAGCTTCAGAAGCTCTGTATCTAACGTGTAAGAATGGTCTTGCAATGTTTTTACCAAGTGCTTGGTCATAAACAGTTGAAGTTCCAGCAGGAACAATAACACCTTCAATGTCTTTAACTAATCCACGAGTTGTAGAATCGTTTAAGTATTTCCAGTCAGTTTTGTAGAAATCGTAAGAACCTCTTCTGAATCCAGAGAAGCCTAAGTTAAGCGCCATATCTTCAGAGTTGTCAAATACACCGTAAGATGTACCTCCAGTTCCGTAAGAATTTTGAGAAGCTAACATGTTATCGATAGCAAGAGATACTCCTCTGTTAAGGAACATCATGTTTTCTTCGATAGCACCTTGCTTGTCAAGTTCTTGTAAGATAAGGTCAAAATCAGCTAAACCGTCAGCAGCTTCAGATCCACCGAAATCAGCATCAGAGTAAACTAATCCTCTTGACTCGATAGCAGCAAACATACCTTCAGAACCTTTAACAGTAAAACTGTTAGATCCAACTCCAGGGTCAGCACTAAATGAGTGAGCAGCTTTTTCAGCTTCAATCATAGTCATTTCTAATTGATCCTCAAATCTTAATCTAGCTTCGTGCTCAGATTTTAAGTACCATAAGTATCCAGATGTTCCAACTTCAGTTGTAACTTCAACCCACCCAATTTGAGCAGTGTCAGATCCGTTTACAGAATACTTGTCTCTAATAATGATTGGTGAATTGTTAAAGTATTCGCTTTTAGCGTTTACAGTGTTACCAACATTTATAGATCCTTTTCCGTACTCAGAACCGTATACAAATAAAGAAAGTCCAGTTGTAGCGGCTGTGTTATCAAAACCTCCAGCAGCAGCTCCGTTTAAAGCAGTAGCTTTGTAAGGAACAGCAGTTCTAGTAGTAGAAGAAGGCGTAGCAGTGATATAACATTTAACAGTTTTACCACCTTTACTTATAACAACAGTGTCTCCAATGTTAACATAAGCAGCGTTATCTGCACTAGAAAATGTAATTTTGTTTAAAGCAGCGTCTCCAGATGCAGCAATTGAACAGTCGTCAAATGCAATGTGAATTCTACCTTGCTCAGACCAAACTACTTGATCAGAAGCCATTGGCATTTCAGCTCCTACCATACGTAAGAAACCTCCAATAGTTCTATTTCCATATCTTTCTACTTCTTTTTCATACACTTCTGGTAAGAATTGTTTTGTGAAATTAAAGTCGTTACCTGTAATAGACAGGTAATTGCCAGCGAATAAAGATTTGTCTGGTCTTGGTGTTAGGTGCGCTAATGCAGCACCCGTTGAATTAAAAGCCATAGTTTAATTTTTAATGATTATTTTTTAAGTTTAATTTTAAAGTCATTAGAAGATTCACCAGATATAGCTCTTACTTTAAAACCACTAACATCAGCAACTTTTTCGTGAATACCACGAGGTGCCATATCAATGTTTTTAGATTTAGCAATACTATTTTTTATAGCATCAGCCTTACCTTGTTCGTAAAAGTGATTAGCAACCAAGTCAGGATTCATTGCTGTAAACAAAGACTTATGATAACCCTTAGCATCTGACATTTCATTGTTTTCGTTTAAGAACTTCTTAGTGAAATTATTAATGTCGCTTTGAGTATTTTTAATCTTATCAGCATCCTTAACGTTAAACCTATATTTCTTATCACCCACGGAATAATCAAAACCTTTGAAATCTTTGGTGAAAACATTTTCAGTTTTCTTTAAAAATATAGATTGGTGCTTTTCGTTAATCTTTGATTCCTCATTATAACGATTGAAAAAATCAATTGCTTTCTTTTGCTCAGGCGCTAACCTGCTTCCAGCTTTGATCTCTTCGTAATATTTAGACTTTTGCCCGTCTAGGTGGCTTTTAGCATTTGCAACTTGCTCTTTTAATGCTAATTTTTTTCTTCTTATATCTCTTTCCTCATCAACTTCTTCATCATATTTAAAATTGTCTTCCATTAAGAAATCAATTTCATCTCTATTTAAATGAGGTTTTGTTTGTGAGTAGAACTCTCTAAGCAAAGCGTTATCTTCTAACTTAGAATAATCTTGATTTAACTTAACGTAGTCTTCTAAACTACCACCAGTTTCATCAATAAAATCTACTACTTTCTGTATGTTTTCAGGTAAGGGTGTTCCAGATTCTCTAGCTTCTTCAACAGCTTCAGCCACTTCTTCTGTTAACTCTTCTGTTTTTTCAACAACCTCTTCTTCAGTAATCTCCTGTAAAACAGGTTCTTGCTCTTCAACTTGTTGTTCTTCTACAGTTTCTTGTTCTAAGACTGGTTGTTTTATTTCGTTTGTATCACTAGTAGGAGCTTTTTCTTCTACGCTTGATAAATCTAATTTAACAGTACCGTCTTCTAACACTTCGTTTTTTGGAGCAGTTACCTCTGCTTCTACCTTAGTCTCAACTTCTTGTTGGTCTACTAAGTCTTGTTCAACGTTTGTTGTTTCTACAACCTCTTCTTGAACATCGTTTTCTTGATTTTCAGCCATAATATAATATTATAAAATTAAAAAATTATCTTGGATCAAAAGAATTCAATCCAAATCCACCACCAAGTATATCATTACTTGAAGACTCAAAGTTTTTAGGTGGTTTTTTGTTATTTCTTTGGTCTATTAGCTCACTTTGTTGTGATGCTTGTATTTTTGTTCGATCGTCTTTACGATCTTCTTTGTATTTGTCCTTACTTTCTATAGACTGTAAGTCCATTTTCTTAAGCTCTTGATTTATTTTAAACTCGTGATTCATGAGTTCTTTTTTAAGTAAAGCTTCTTGTTGTAGCTTTCTAGTTTCAAAATCAGCTTCCATTTTCATTAACTCCATCTTTTGACTAGTAATAGCTTGCTGCTTTTCTATCTCAGCTTGAGCAGCAACTTGTTGAGTCTGCGCATTAGCCTGTGCTTGAGCCTGTATGTTTTGCTGCTGCATTTGCATGTCTTTAACTTGCTTTTTCTTTCTACGTATTTTAAGTAGTTGATTAGCTAGTTTAATGTTTTTAACATCTCTAAGATCAATAGCGTCTTCAAGGTCTATACTTTGTTGTTGTAAGGCCATTTGAATATTGTTCTCCAACATTTGTTTTTCTTCTTCATCAGGCGCTAATTCTATAAATATACCAAAATCATACAAATGCAAGTTGTTCATTTCTTCTAGTGTAGCTACATTGTGTGTACCTATACTTTGTATAAAAGCATTTCTAGTAGGAGAATACTCTAAAACATCAGAAACTCTTAAGCTTATTAACTCAGCAACTTCAGAAGTTAAGAATAAACTACTTTGTAGTATATGTCTAGTAGCTGTATTTGAGTTTGCAGCTGCTATTTTTTGAACACCAACTAAAGCATCTTTTGAAGGTGTAGACGCGTCTGAAGCTTCATTAAGGCCAGTTACGTCACGTATCATTTGAAGATAATAGTTATACGTACCTATTAAGCTTTGCATTTTAGAACCACCAGCTCCACTAGATATTTCTTGAATAGGTACTTTACCTGGGTTCATATCTCCATCGCTAGTCATTGATCTACCAATTATACTACCAGTTTGGAAAAACATGTTTAATGCTTCTTGTGGATTGTAGTTTGTGCCGTTACCTAAATCTATTTCAGCTAAACCGTCAGCATCTAAATATATACCATCTGGTACTAATCTAGACATAACTTGTTGTAGTTTAAGATGTGTTAGTTGAATCATGTCTGCGAAACCAGTTATTCTACTGACTAAAGACTCAATTCTACCTTTATACATTCTAGGCGCAACCATACTGTAGTTCATTTTAACTTTAGTATAATCACTTTTAGGTCTCATCATATTTTTAGCCATTTGCCATTTAAGTAACTTTTTAGTACCTAATATGATAGCTCCTTCGTATAAAACTTCTATAGATCTAGAAACTTTACCATACTTAGCCTCCATAATAGCATCCATTAGTGGATTAAATGTATCGTCTTTTACTATTATTTTACTAGCTCCAGTAGCTGTTTCTTTTACTTTATAAACTTCGTTAGCGTATGTTTTATAATTAAAATATAAAACTTGAACTTGATTTTTATCGACTTGATTAGATTCGGTTAAACTTCTATTGTAGAAACCTGAGTTTTGAAAACCTTGGCCTACAATATCCATTAAACTTTTTTCATCTAAATCAGGAAATTCTTTTTTTAATTCATTTACAGTTACGTTTTTAACTTCACCAACATAATATACGTCGTCAAAATAAGGTGAATCAGTATATGAATAAACTAAATTAGCTGGATCAACGTAATCAATTTTAATACCTGAACTTTTACAAAAAGTAGTTTTGCTAGCCCCAATACCAAGTGTTACTAAATCATAATTAACTCTTCTTCTAGTTAAATCATAATTATTACCATTTAAAACAGTGTTTATAGCTTGCTCCTCAGCTAGCTCAACAGCTTGTTTGTAGGTTAATTGCATGTGTAGTTCTAGCTCTTCTATTGAGTCAGGTAGTTCCTCTTTTTTATTTTCTCTAATATCAACACCAAAAGCAGTTGAAGCGAACTCAGCGATATCTTCAGTTTCCATGTCTCTTATTAAAGATTCCATGTACTCTGTTCTTTTACTTATACCGTAAGGATCTTGTGAATAAGCTTTTATATCAAAAACTCTCTCTGATATACCGTTCACTACTATATCTACAAACTTAGGTATAATAGGTACTGGTTTCCAGTCTAAGTTTAAGTAAGATAAATCACCATTAATAGATAACTCATCTTTATATTTTTGTATTGATTGTTCTCCCCTAGCATACAATCTAAGTTTATGAAACTCTGTTTGATTTCCGTAAAATCTATTAGTACCTGAGTCACGCTTAAACCACTCGCTTTCTATAGCTTTAGCAACCTTAAGACCGTACTCGGTACCCATCTTCTCAGAGTCACTTGCGACTTGACTTGGAAAATAACTTTTTACAACTGACTCAGCCATATTAATTTTCTATTAGTTTTGATCTGTTGCCAGATTGTTTGTATCTAGCAAATTTTAAATTTATTTTTTCTTTCTTTATATTGGCATTTGGTTTATATAAATGTCTGTTACAAGCCATTATAGCTAGTCCAGAAGAAATAGAAGCATCAAACTTAGTTCTATTGTTTATATCAAATTTAGCCCAGTCTTCTAAAGTTCTATTAAAATTAACTTTACCATACGTACCGTCTTGTTTTCTACCGACATGATCTTGTATGTACATTTCAATAGCAGCAGCGTGAGACTGCTTAACATCTTCACTTGAGTTTGGTATACCACCTACTTCTTTTTCAGCAACAGATAGTTTGTTCCAGATTTTATCTGGCCTATTCATGCTAAAACCTCTGTATCCTCTTCTTCTTAAGTAGTATAATAATCTAGGTTTGTTATTCTCTGCTAATATTGGCATACCATAAAAAACTAAAGCCATTAACATATCTTCAAAAAATATCTCTGCGGTTGGTGGTCTATCTACGTATTCTAAAAAAAACTGGTTTGGTGGACAATCTTCCATGCTAAACTTTGTTAAGCCGTGTAAAGCTCCTTTAGAACCTACACCATCAACTGTTCCTGATATATCATAACTGTCACAACCAAAAGCACCCATATGCTCGTTACCTGGAAATTTAATACCATTTTTTATTATAACGTTGTTTTGTAGATTAGCTGGTGGTGTCCAACTTACTCTAAATCTACCATTACTATCTGGGTAAAATATAACTTTACCATCTTTAACACCATTCAACCATTGAAAGTTACCTTTAGTAACTGCGTTATCAATATTTAATTCTTCGTTATAATCTATTTGTTCGTATATTTTAGCTAAATTAAATATACTATTTTTAGTTTCATCTCTGAATGCATGTTCTGTTGTGCGGGGAAACTGTCTATAGAACTCATTAAGTGCATCAGGATCGTTCTTAAGACCCTCTACTTCATTGTTCCAATTATCTATTACTCCAGTGTCGATATATTCTCCATAAGGGCCAGAGACTTCTTTATCTGGAGTGTCAAAAACAGGTACTCCATAAGAATCAATGAATCCTTCGTAGTTCCATTCCATAGGAATGAACAAAGAATAGAGTCCTGACTTAGTCTGACCGTTCCTGTTTCTTTGAGTAACATCCGAGTCTTTATATAATCTTTTAAAATTGTCTCCACCTTTATCTAAAGCATTTGAGGTTGAACCCATTATACATTTACCAATAATTCTACTACCTAGCCTTAGTGTTGTTTTAGTAACTCTCCAGTTATTTAATATATTGTTTGGCCTCTCCCATTTACCACTTTCATCATGAACTAATAACTTTAGTTTTTCACCATCATAACTATTGTCACCTGTGTTTTTCCAATCTATAGTGGTATCTAAACCTGTTAATATTTCTTGTGTTTCACTAGCTTTAACTATACTTCTTCTAGTAAGTTTACTAGCTGGAACCCTGTATGCTAATTCTGTTTTTGGACGGTCCATACCGTCTTGTATTGGTTTAAAGAAAAATGGGTAGTTGACGGATATTGGTACAACTTTGTCTGTAAACATTTTTTTTGCGTCTGGTCCAGACTTAGATAAAATACCGAATCTTGAATCTGAAGATATTGTTGCCATGTCGACACATACCGCAGATGACATAAATGAAAACCCTGATCTTCTGTTTTTAAGATAGCACATTCCGTATGACCTTTTATCCGCTTTGCAAGCTTCCCAGAATATATAAAATAATCTGTTTGCTTCCCTAAAGTCTGGTTTCCCAACATCAATTTTACTCCACTGCAAGTACATATAGTGAGAGCCAGTAATATAAGTAGGAACGTTCTTGTTATAATACCAAAACCCTTCTTCTCTTTTTTTAAACTCATCTTCTATGTAATCTATGTATTTGCTTTTAAAATCATTTGGATAATTTTTCCAGTCAAATATAGTTTTTATTCTATTTAATTCTTTAGGATATTCTTTTACCTCCCATTTATTACTATCAAATTTAGTAACACCAACCGCTTTTGGTAAAGCTACACGAAGATTTTGTATATCATATATTTCTCCAATCTGCCCAGTTTTACTTATAACAATTATATCGTGCTCTTTATTATAACCGTATTCCCATTTTTTAGACTTATTAAGTCTTTTTATGGTATTTATTTTAACAGGTTCTATAACCTTAAAAAGAGTTTGATCGTACATTACTTCGATCTTCTTTCTGCAAAACCACCAAATGAAGTTTGAGTAGCTTCTTTTTTAGGCTTATTGTCTATCATATCTTGCTCTTCTTGAATTCTAGTTAGTATTTCAAAAGCATCAAATATAGCTAGCTTTTTTGTAGCCGCCGCGTTCTTTAATCTATCCGCTGTTATATCATCACCTGAATCAACTATAGCTTCTTTAGCAACTTTTATTAACTCTTCAACCGCTTTGTGTCCAGCTTGGATTATACTCAACTTCGTTTCCTTGATATTCATACTTTATTGTTAAGTTTTTTAATCTAACTCTATAAAGTCTTTCTCCATCAATTACAAATTCATATTCACTATTTGGTGTGAAGCCAACTAAGTCTCCTTCTTTTAAGTGTTTATTTTCTTGAATTATTTTTAGAACACCTTTCAATGGTTGTTCTTTTTGAGTACTATATATATAATTAGATTCAATTGGTTTTACAAAAGCATACCCATCGGTAGGTTGCCATTTGTTTTTTCTTTTATAAGCATACACTTGATCTACATTACATAAGTAATTTTTATCATCTATATAGCTTTTACTGTTTTTTTCGTTTCCTCTGACGTCGTGAAATCTTCTAAACACGTTGTGGTGTACTATAACTTGATCACCTACTTTAACTTTATGGTTCCCAACTATAGGTACTTGTTTTACTAAACCTAACCTGTTAACGTTTTGATGCGTAAATATCTGAGTGTTAAGTATCAAGTCAACGTTATCTACTTTTTTATTGTTGTTGTATCTTCCTCCGATAGGTTCTACTACAAAATTAAAAACGCTTCTCATTAATACTCTAGATTATACTCTATAGCTACAGCCATGTTTTTATTAAAATCCTTCCAAGGTAATATATCATTATTTTTTTTAATAAATATACTAAACTTTTCGTCTTCTTCTGTTATATGACAGATAGTATGCCCTCCGTAAACCTCTTGGCCTACGGAGTAATGCATAGCTTCATTTTTATAATCTTTACCGATACTAATCTTTCTTATCAGCTTCATCTTCTGGTAATTCGGATATAGTTCCGTCTTGTAAGTTAACCGATACTTTTCCGTACTTTTCTTCTAACGAAGTTTGAATAACTTGCAGTTCTTGTTGTCTAGCTTTTAAAGTTTCAACAGCTATTGTTTTTTGAACTTCTAAACCACCAACTTGCATTTGAACTTGGTTTATTAAAGCTACTTTTTCTTGAACTGATTTTAATTCTTCGTCAGTTACTTTTTTTACATCTTTAGCGATGTCCTCTACTTTTACGTCTTTCATTTTATTTAATTTAATTATTAATTATTATACGTCCGTATAATTTTCGTAAGCTTCTTGTGCTTTTAAAGCAACGTAAGCTTGTTTTATGTTATTTACCGCACCATCTTCTAGAGATGCTGTAAAATTAAAACTAAAGTTACCTATAGTGTTTTCTGGATTAGCGTTCTTAGCTGCTTCATCTTTAAAAATGTTAACGTTGCAACTACTAACAAGATTTTTGTTATAAGTTGTTACGTATACCGCTTCTGTTTCAACAGTTACGCCGTCTTCTGCAAAAACAGCTGGGGTTTCTAAAGAGTTTACTTTTTCAATTTGAAAATAAGAGTTAACACCTTGTATTTGTAGGTAAGCATCGCTTAAAACTATTCCTTTAAAATCATATGATCCTTGTATTGCCATTTTTTTACTTTTAATTATTATTCTATGTTTATATTATTACGCTATTTTCACAGTTTTTAAGTGTGTGTATCGCTTTGATAGTTATTGTTATGGTAAAAGCATACTTGCGTCATGATCATAACCATAAAATTCACTCATTTTGTAAGGCGCTGAATTGTTTGGGCTACTTGAGGACGCTATATTTGTTACATCATAAGATACAGTTGAGTTGTTATTGTTTCCTGATCTAGAAACATCAAACAAACTTATTCTTCCTATTGCTGCTCTTTGTGACTGTCCAAGACCGTCAACAGGAACTCCATAATTGTCATGAACCTTTTCACACGCTATTGATTGCATTGATAAACTTCCGCTACTTGGTACCGCCATCGTTGTTTGTTTTACAGTTACAGTTATTACACTTATTGCATTTTTTTAACTCTTCAATCTCAGCTTTTAACTCTTTTATAGCTTCAAGCAGTATTGGAGCAATACCTTGATGTCTCATTGACAGCATACCGTCTTCATTCTCTCTAACAAGCTCTGGTAC
>Ga0209197_1000061_pt1 | contig 75477 bp, 89 predicted proteins | sample COGITO_mtgs_1105_4_FD_184802 | JGI IMG/M metagenome (GOLD analysis project Ga0209197, IMG submission 184802) | Pelagic marine microbial communities from North Sea - COGITO_mtgs_110512 (SPAdes) (version 2) | ecosystem: Environmental > Aquatic > Marine > Epipelagic ... | reverse complement strand
CCAAAGAAAACTCCGAGAGTACCGAGTGCAATAAGAAAAGAAGCTGGTCGATGTCTAAGACATTATCCAGGTGAATACTATATGGAGAAAGCTCGAGAACAAGCACCAGAACTATTTGGAGATTGGGACGATTACTACGTTAAAGATGAACAAGCGCCTGAACCATTCGGTGATGGGGGTGATTACTACGTTAAAGGTGAAGAAGTGCTTTCACCATTCGGTGATGGGAATTGGGATGCCCACATCATACATAATGATGGATGACTACTACGTTAAAGAGGAAAATGAGAATGAGTAAGTTTGTTTTAGTAGAATGTGTTAGTACTTTTCGTATGCGATATGCTGTAGAATTAAATGACGATGATCCAGTCGAATGGGCACTTGATACTGTAGTGATGAATCCTGATAATGAATTAGGTCAACAGCATCTTGGTGAACAAATAGTTTCACATCGAGTAGTAACAACTGATGAGATTGTCGAACTCGCTAAAGAAGATAGTCCTGTAGGTCATTGGTCTAAAGATGATGTATTAAATAAACTCACGAATAGAATTAAGGATGATGTATGAGTAAGTTAGGAAGCGAACCTTTGATGTTTAATCCCACTGCACCAGAACAAAATATAGTTCCGGAATATTGGGTGTTAATGAAAATGCAAGTCGATCGTGATGTATTCTTCCAAGGACCTAATATGGTTATCCTTGCTGGTTGGGGTGCAAAACAACTAGATATTCCATTTTCTGATGGGCGGTGGAGACGATCAACTGAGATCATCTCTATTACTAATTCAAAAGATAAGTATATAGTTAAGACTGAATCAGGATCAGAGTATATTCTAAATAAGTTAAGTGAGAAGGTACATCCTTTAGCCGAAGGTGCTTATAAAGCCATTATCGATCATGGTGGCGAACAAGTCGAAATGCTAAACTATTTTATGCAACCTGAGGATGGTGCGCTATAATGGATATCGCAACTCTTGTCATAGTTTTTATATGTGTTAGTGGTGCAACTATTACGGCATACTCTAAGGGTGTTATGAATGGAGCTGAAGCCACAATATCAATATTAGAAGCACAAAAAATTATAAAAGTTGACGATGATGGAGACATAAAACCGTATAAATAGTTATAATATTTAATATTTACGAGGCTCATAATGAGAAACTTTAATTCTTTTCAACGACATTTAGATTTACTTAATGAAAATCTTTCAGAACTGGAATATAATGGCAATGATAACTCATTCGCATTAGGAGTCTTAGAACAAATCGATTCTCAAATAAGCTCTATAAAATCTAATATCGAAATTGATGTTAGACCTGCTAAACAAAGTGGTAAGAAATTAGGCGTAAGTCAAACAATGCCTGATAAAGATAGAGAAAAATTCTCAGCACTCGCTCGAGATATCATAGACAAAACCGAAGATCTTACTCTTATGATGGGTAGTGTTCCAGGTGCACGTAAAGAAAAGGACTATGCATTTAAACATAAGGATATGAAAAAATATATCTATGTGAATAATAGGCCTGATGGTGCTCGTGGTGCATTAGGTGATGATCCTCATGAGCTTATGACCGCAGCTTTATGTCTATTTCCTAAACAGCATAATATAACTAATTCAGATGAAATGGATGCCTTAGTAGAACTCATACAAGGACAACTTAAAAATGTTAAAGGATATAAGCCAAGTCAAGTCAGCTCTTTAAAAGATGATTACGCCAATTTAGCCATGGCTGTTTCTGCTGCTAATTCGATTATTAGTGCTGGATACGGCAATGCAGATAAAGTATATCTTACAGGCCAAGCTTGGGATGACGATGTAAAACAGTTTCAAGTTACAAAGTATGGAATGAAAGATTTTAATTCATCTGATTTTATTATTAAAAAGGGTGATAATTTCCTTGGTGTGTCTTTAAAGAAAAAGAAAAGAAGTACTCAAGGTGATCCAACACTTATCAATAAAGCATTCACTACGTTACTTAGTGGAAAGGAATTCGATAAGTTAAGAAAGCAAATTGATAAAGATGCTGGTGAGTTCTATGTTCATGTAATCAATTTAGCTGCTAAGTTAAAAATACTTTCACCAGAGTTGATGCAAGACATTAAGAAGAATAAGCCTACTCCTAAGAATTGGAAACAATATATTCAAAGAATACCAAATGACTTAGTGAATAGAGTATTAAAAGGTAAGAGAACGCTATTCGGTGATATGGCTCAAACTGTTATTAACAATAGCGATCTGATCGCAAATCAGTTAGTTCAACTTATATTTAAAGCAGATCTAAAGGATTTGAGAAAAGTCAACTTTGATTTTGCGCTTGTGACTGGTATTGGTGATTACGGCAGTAGGAAAGGTGTAGTTGTAGAAAAAGGCGAATATAAAGATATAGAAACTGTATCAACCTCTATGGATAAATTGTTTAGTGAAGGAAAACCTTCTATACGATTAACACCTGGCGCAAGTCAAGCCTTCGATAAGGATGCTTCAGCTGCTAATGTGAAGTTTGATCTAATGATTGGTAGTATAACTATAGCGAATATCGTATTAAGATATAAGGGTAATTTTAGAAGTGCACCCAACTTTACGGCTGAAATGACGCAAGAATTTAAAAAAATATATAAGGGTCGATAATGGATAAGTTCTTAGAGTACTACGACGAAAAGAGTAACTTTGGTTTATATGAAGGAACTCGTGTTCCATTGGAAAGTCCAATGATTGAAGCTGCTGAACCTGAATTAAATAAACCAAAGCGTAGCAGTGGTAAAAAGAAGTATGTAGTATATGTTAACAATCCTAAGACGGGTAACGTTAAGAAGATTGAGTTTGGTGATGAGAAAGGTGGACTTACATCAAAGATTAATGATAGAGATGCAGCACGTAACTTTGCTTCTCGTCATAACTGTGATACAAAGAATGATAAAACAAAAGCAGGCTATTGGTCATGTAGATTACCAAAGTATGCAAAGAACTTGGGGTTGAAAGGTGGCGGAAGTTATTTCTGGTAACCCATACGTTGATGATGGGAACATAAGAACGTTTGATATTAAAAGACCAGCCAATGATTACATATGGCATAGGGATAAAGAAGATCGAACAATTAAATTAATCGAAGGTGAAGGTTGGCAATTACAAATAGAAGATTGCTTGCCTTTCCTATTAAATCTAAATGAAGAAGTTTGTATACCAAAAATGGTGTACCATCGTCTTATAAAGGGTTATAATACTCTAAAGGTAGAAATTAAATGAAATCACTCAAAGGCTATCTATCGGAAGCAGCGGGTAAGAATACACATATGCGCCATATTGAGGACCTTGTTCTCGATGGTGGTGTGAAAGGAGCTCGTCAAGCTATCAATGCATTACGTTCTTTACGTGATATGTTATCGGGTAGTGCTAAGAGTTCTACTGACGTGACTGTTAAATGGGACGGAGCTCCTGCTGTGTTTGCTGGTGAAGATCCAACTACTGGAGAGTTCTTTGTTGCTAAGAAGGGTGTATTCAATAAGAACCCTATGATATATAAGAGTCATGCTGATATCGATGCAGACACCTCTGGTGACCTCTCAAAGAAGTTAAAGATGGCCTTTGATAATCTAAAAGGTGTAGGCATTAAAGGTGTTATTCAAGGTGACTTTATGTATGACAAATCTGACCTTGGATCAGAAACAATTGATGGAGTTAAGTATACAACCTTCCATCCAAATGCTATCGTATATGCAGTGCCAAAAGGTAGTGATATGGAAAAAGAAATCTCTAAAGCTGAGATTGGTATCGTATGGCATACTGTATATACTGGTCCAACCTTTGAAACTATGAGAGCTGAGTTTGGTAAATCAATTGCTTCTAAACTTAAACCAACAAGTAAGGTATGGTCTGTTGATGCTAACCTACCAGATCTATCAGGTACTGCTACGTTTACTGCAAAAGAAACTGCTGAAGTCACAAAGCATTTATCAATGGCAGGAAAAACATTTAAAGAAATCTCTGGTAATGTGCTTAAAGAGATTGAACAGAATAAAGAATTAAATCTTATGATCAATGTATTCAATAATACAAAGGTAAGAGCAAATACAAGGATTACGAATACTGATGCTCATACAAAAGAACTTATTGATTGGGTTAACCAACGTTATATGAAAGAAATCGATAAGCTAAAATCTGATAAGGGCAAACAAAGAAAAACTGATAAGAGAGATGAATTATTATCGTTTTTTAGTAAAAAGAATACAAAAACATTAAAAAAAGTGTTCGATTTACAGAATTCTGTGGTAGATGCAAAATTAATTATTATAAATAAACTTAACAGTCTATCAAATATTAATACATTTGTGAAGACTAAATCCGGATTTAAAGTAACCAACCCTGAAGGTTTTGTTGCTATAGATCGTATGGAAGGTGGAGCTGTTAAATTAGTTGATCGATTAGAATTTTCGACTAATAACTTCAGCAAAGATATTATTAAAGGTTGGGACTCACCGAGTCGATAACCTTTAGATGGGAACCGAGGAATAAAAAAGAATGGCGTATAATCCAAAACGCTTTAGCGAGTATCTATCCGAAGAAACTAACGAGATCACGTTCGTTTTTGGCAGGTTCAACCCTCCAACAAATGGCCATGAAAAGGTCTTTGATGCTTTAAAGAAAAAAGCAGGATCGGGTCAGTTCAGAATATATGCTTCGCAGTCTAATGATCCCAAAAAGAATCCTCTCAAGTTTAAAGATAAAATCAAATTCCTTCGTAAGATGTTTCCTAAGTATGCTCGAAGCATTATGGCAGATTCAAATGTCCGTACTGTATTTGATATCGTAACTCGTTTATATGATCAAGGTTTCACCAAAGTTAATATGGTTGTTGGTGAAGATCGTTTAACAGAATTCGATAAGCTATTAAACAAATACAATGGTGAAAAAGGTCGTCATGGTTTCTATCAATTTGAAGGTGGAATCCAAGTAGTAAGTGCTGGAGCAAGAGATCCTGATTCAGATGATGTATCTGGTATGAGTGCATCAAAGTTAAGAGCTGCAGCTTCTGATAATGATTTTAATGAATTTAGTAAAGGTATGCCATCTGGTTATAAAGATGGAAAAGAATTATTCAATGCTATCCGCAAAGGTATGGGTCTTAAAGAGTCTCATAATCACCGTACACATGTCCAATTAGAAACAGTATCAGAAGAACGTGAACAGTATAAAGCTGGTAAGTTATTTGATGAAGGTGATACTGTTGTCGTAAAAGAATCAAATGATGTTGGTACCATTACAATGACTGGTGCCAATTATGTATTAGTTGAATTCGCTGATGGTAAAAAGAAACGATGTTGGTTAGATTCAGTTGAAAAATTAGATGAAGCAAAAGATATGCCTTTGTCTAAACATACTAAAAAATATAAGAAAATGTTTGGTGAAGAAGTTAAAGTTAATAAGATATACCATACATCTGGTGTAAAAACAAAAGGGCAATCTACTCCTATGTGGTTTGCTTTAGAACTTAAACATGCTTTAGATGGATGGCTACCTAATAGGGTTGAAGATGGTGGGCAAGGGTTTGTATATGAAACTAAACCTAAAGGTAATATTGCTCAAGAAGATGATCCTAAAGTGAAAAAATTATTTAAAGATGCAAAAGAAGATCTTGACGATTACACTGTTGATCTAGTAGAAAATCCTACTGCAAAAGAAGTACTAGCAATGAAAGGTACAAAACTACTTATGGATAATGGTTATAGTGGTCTTGTTTATAGTGATTATGACCCAAGAGATTTTCAAAAAGATTTACCAGCAATAATTATATTTAATCCAAAGAAAAATAGTAGCCCATTTAAGTTAATAAAAACAGCAACCGAATCATTCAAAGAAGATCTTCAAGAAAAGAAAATTGCTGGCCTTGTTAAGAAAGCAGAAAAAACTGGCATGCCATATGGTATACTTAAAAAGGTATATGATCGTGGAATGGGTGCATGGAAAACAAGTCATCGTCCAGGTACTACTCCACAACAATGGGCATTCGCTCGAGTTAATTCATTCGTTACTAAATCAAAAGGTACATGGGGTGGCGCTGATAAAGACCTCGCCTCTAAGGTTGAATCGTACGAGATTGGTACAGACGAATATACTAAACACGCAAAAGAAATAACTCCTGGTGAACTATCTGAAAGTCCACTATCTGATATCGGATTACCTGACCTAGATCGTTATCTTGATCGAGTACTTAAGAAGCCTGTGTACAAAAAGGCTGTAAGATACTACCTTGATCAACGTAAGAAATCATCAGGTGATACTGATAACGCATCTAAGATTATGAAGAAAACAGCTAAGGTTACCGGCCTTGACTATAGAAACTTAAATAAGACTTTTCATGATATGATCAAGAAAGGTTTACTACCTAAACATTTAGCATTCGAAGATACTGCAGTATCATTCAAAGATTACTTAAAGGACAATAACAATGAAGAAATTTAAATCTTTCCGATCAGAAATTACTGAAGCAAAGGCTAAGGCATCTGACTATAACGCAACTTCTGAGAAATCAAAGTTTGGTGGACATAGGGCTAATGTCGTTCATAAGACTAAAGGTAATACATTATATACTGGTAAGGTTTCATTTAAGACACCTAAAGCTGCTCAAGGCGCTGCTGATGCGTATCTTTTAGGATATTTTTTAGGTGGTGAGAAATCTGCAGACAAAATGATGAATGCACACATTAAGAATAACAAAAAGAATTTAGTTGATCCTAGTGTTTTAGATACTAAGGAATCAGTTGATGAAGCTGCGACGAAAGTAATTGCTTCAGTCGAATTGTGGAATGGTAAAAAGATGAAAAAGTCTTTTAAGAACCAATCAGCCGCAGAAGCGTTTATAAAGAAAATGCAAGATGAAGAAGATGTTCGTGGATACAATATGTATGCAGAAGGTCTTGATGAAGCTGGACCAACCTATATTGATGGTGTTAAGTACCAAAAAGAAAAGAAAAAGAAAGGTTTTAATAAAGCCGATTGGGAATGGAATTCATCTAAGCAGTTATATAAAAAGGTTGATGAAGCTGTCGAACTTGATGAAGCCTTTAAACGAATTCCTGGCAATATGATTAATGGTGAATTACCTAGAGCAGCAAAGGATCTCGAATCAGTATTAAGAGGTCTGAAAGCTGGTAATGATTTTGACGAAAAGGCCTTCAACAAAGTTTTGGCTGCACTAAATAACATTAAAAAGTCAGCTAAAAGTTTTAAAAGCGCAGACGATGTTACAACACCATATCAATACCGGGCAGATCCACGATACAAGAGCGAGTAATAATGATTAGATTTAGTGAGTTTATAGCAGAAGGCGAAGGTAAGCATAAGGGCGAAGGCTATGAAGCTGGCTTTAAACGTCGTGTTGTAAAGACCACTAAACCTGAACATAAAGAGAAAGGGTTTAATTGGAGAATCAAAGGTAAAGAAAGACCTGAGGTTACTATTAAACTCTATAAAAATAAACCTGATTTTGCTGAGTTTAGTAAGCAAATGAAAAGAGTAGCAGGGCATGAGTTTGGATAATTTTAAAGATTTTATAGATGAAGGTGTAAATGATCCTGGAATCTTTAAAGCGATCTATATGGCCGGCGGACCTGGCAGTGGTAAGTCATACGTTGCCTTTAATGTAATACCAAAGTCAAGTGGTCTTAAGACAATTAATTCTGATGACTTATTCGAGCTTGGTATGAAAAAGAATGATTTAGATCCTGATCTCAGAAAAGGTTATACCAGCAAACATACTGCTGTAAGAACCAAGGCAAAACAAATGACAGGTAAACGACAATCAATATACATGAAAGGTCGTTTAGGATTAGCTATTGATGGTACTGGTAAAGATTTTAAAAATATAAAGACTAGTTCAGAAATGCTAAAAAGTTTCGGATATGATACATATATGGTATTCGTAAATACTTCATTAGAGGTGGCATTAGAGAGAAACAAACAACGACAACGTTCTCTTCCAAAGGCTTTAGTAATTGACTCATGGAATAGAGTACAAAATAATATAGGTAAGGCTCAAAACTATTTTGGAGTGAATAATTTTATTGTTGTGGATAACAATAATGCTGGGGAAGACGTAATGGTCAAAGCCTATAAACAGGTACAGAAATTTTTAAAACGTCCATTGCAAAACAAAACTGCAAAGGATTGGATTAAACAACAAAAGGAACTTAAGTAGTATGTCACCAACTAAAGACCACTCAGATCAAAATGCTCGCCTTGATCGAATCGAAAACAAACTCGATTCATTATCAGAGGCTATTATATCCATAGCACGGGCAGAAGAAAAGATTACAATGTTAGCGAAATACGGAGAAGCTCAAGCTGTGCAAATATTAAAGATCGTAGAGCGGTTAGAAGCTCTCGAAACAAAAGTAACTTCGAATGAAATCGTTGTTACAGTTATAAATAAATTATTCTGGATCCTTGTTACCGGCATCGTCGGTGGGGTTACCGGAATGTACTTAATGCAATAGGAGAACACAAATGAAACTATATGATCAAGCAACTCAGGACCTAGCGCAAGCGGTACAACATGTCCTAGAAGGTAAAGCACCAGTAAAAGAAATGGAAATGAAATATCCACACGATATGTTCGATCCTAAGACTGGAAAGAAAGAAGTAGCTAAGGATGAAGCAGAGCACAAAGCTCTTGCTGCTAAGGGTTATACCCACGAAGCACCAAAAGAAAACGTTGCTGGTCCAGCTGACTTATCAGTAGATCAAAATGTTAAAAAGGTACAAGCTAAGCACGGTGCTGTTAAAAAGATTGATCTAACTGCAGAAGAAAATGAAACACTTCATGACGAAGCATTAGCTATCCATGAAGCTCGTCAGCTTAAAGATCCTAAGACTGAAGTATTAGTTGTTAAGAATGGCAAGGTTGAAGTAATCAATAAGACAGACGTTAAGAAATTCATGGCCAAAGGTTATGAGTTAGCTGAAGAAGAAGATATGGACGAAGCTGAAATGTCTGCTAAGCAAGCTGCTTATAGAAAAGTCTTTGATGCTGCTATGAAGAAGTTTGGTGTTAAATCTCCTGCTGAATTAGAAGATGGTAAGAAGAAAGAATTCTTCGATTATATAGATGCTAACTACGAAGCAGAAGGCGAAGTTAAAGAAGGTGTTGAAGATAAAATTCAAAAGGCCATCACTGCTGCAAATACTAAGATCGATCAAATTCGAAATGATATAAGCTCAACTGAAGATGCTTATAACGATAACGATATTGATAAAGCCGAATTTAAAAAACTAGATAAGGCACACAATAAAGTATTATCAAAAGCTGAAGCAGATCTTGATAAGTTATACGATAAACTAAAAAAAGCACAAGGTAAATAAAATGAAAAACTTTTTTCAACTAAGAGAATCTTTAAGTTTACAAGAAGCTCCTGCTTCATATAGAACAATAGTGTTTAAATTTCCCATTGAACTATTTAATAAAGCAGGTCAAACCTTTAGAGCTACTGCCCCAGAAAAGTATAAAACGACTGTAGTGGCAGCTTCTAATGATAGGTTTTTTGCCATGGCAGGTGAACCTAAAGACTTAGAGAAAATGCTAAAGACTGATCCAATCTTAAAAGGTAAAGTAGACGTTGCATCGATTATGAAAGGTGCTGTTAAGTTTACTGGTAAAGAGAAGTTCGGTCGGCAGAAAGGCGCAAACTTTAAAAACTAAAACTATATATACTATATGATGAAAGTATTTGACGAACTTACAAATAAGAATTTTGAATTCTTTGCAATGCAAAACTATAATAATACTGAGTGTTGTGATGTAGAAGAATTCAAAGAGGACTTAGCACGATTTAAATATCTCAAACGACTGTTTAGGAGATATGAAGTCCATAATGATTTGCAAGAACGTTTAATACTTAACCATCTTATAGTCATATATAATATATTTGGAATTGAAGCTGCTAATCGCATGACATGGTTTAAAGTTGATGAAGAACATTATCATTATCTTAAACCATTTTTAGTCTTTCTAAACTATTTAGATATAAAAGAAAGGGTTGAAATTACCATGGATCAAAATATAATTAAGGTATTAAGGAACGTATAATGCAAAAATTAAATGAAGGCATATTATCACGTACCGCAGATCTATTTTATGCGTTCAAGTTTCTTAAATTATTAACTACATCATGGGATAAAACCAAAGCTTTTGAATTAGGTTTAATTGATAATAACGGTAAGTTATTAAAGAAAGCTAAAACTTCTGAAGAGAAATCAGCTTATACTGTATTCAATCGATTGGTATTTAACGTAAAGAGATTAATACCAGGAAATAAGATTGGATCATATGCCGCTGCATTGTTTCTCATTAAAGAATATACTGACATACCTGAATCTAAACTTAAAGCTATTATGGAAGAAGCAACTGGTGAAAAGATTACCGATACATGTTTTAATGAAAACAAATGGTTTGAAACTGATACAGGTCTAAACTGTGGTACGTATACACTAACAGAAGATATTTTATCATTGTCAACGGGTGATACAATTGCACTTAAGAATACAAAAGTAAATGTTAATGAAAAGACTATGCCTTGCTCTAATATCCTTGGTAAGAACATTTATAAAGTAATACACATACCGACTCAACAAGAAATCTATATTTCAAATGGAGATATAAAACGATGAATTTTCGAACTTTTGAAGAATGGCAAAAAGCTGCTCATGAACAAATGGGTACTGCTGCTGTCGCAATTACGCCTCAACCATTAGGCGATAAAGATAAAAAGAAAAAGCAATATGATGGTCGCACTAAAGAAGGCCGTAAGTTTGTCGAGCGCATGACAGCTAAGAAGGCTGCACGAGAAGCAAAGAAGAATGCTCAAGAAGTTAAAGAATCTGATATTCAAGAAGCGAGTAAAGATATCGGTACAAGCAAAGGTGGTATCACTGTTGTTGATATTGGCCGTGGTGAGATTCAACTTCAAGGTAAGTTTGGATTAATGGTTACTATAAAGAAAAGCGATATGACTGAAGTTATTAAATTAATGAAACTAGGTAATCTTAAGTAAATGCTCAGTAAAGTATTGATTGGAATATTATTGTCGTTTGGTGTTGTTGGTTATTTTTATTATAGTACCACACAAAACCAATTGATTGAACTACGTGATTTAAATAAAGCATATGAGTTAAAGATTGAGACTCAAGATGATGCAATCAATACTATGCAAAAATCTTATGAGTTACAAGGTGAAGCTCTAAACGAATTATCTTTAAAGAATCAAGAGATTCAATCAGAGATGAATCGTTACTTAGATATATTTAAGAGACATAACCTTGCAAAACTGGCCGCAGCAAAACCTGGCTTAATTGAGAAAAGAGTGAATGGAGCAACCAAAGATGTATTTGACTCGCTTGAAAATGACAGCAGTTTTGATGTCAGTCCTACTACTGAGTAGCTGCGCATTAATGACTAAACCTCCTCGTGAGGTAACAATAAAAACAGTACCAATAAAGATTAAAATTACTCAGCCTGTATTACCACGGAAGATTGATTTAAAAGAACCAAAATGGTACGTTGTATCAGAAAAGAATTTAGATGAATTCCTTGTGAGTATTGAAAAGGAATCTAGCACATTAGTATTCTTCGCTATGTCTCCAGGTGACTATGAACTCATGGCATATAATCTTCAAGAGATTAAACGTTATGTCAAAGAATTAAAACAAGTTGTAGTCTACTATAAGAAAGTAACTACTATAGAGGAAGAAGAAAATGGCAGTCCCGAAAACCCTTAGTGAAAAAGCATCAGTCGCAGCGCGTTTAGCGTCATGGTCATACATGGATGATGCTGAAAGCAGAAATAAATTAATTAGAACAGAAATCTATAAGAAAGCTACATCAAAGCTTATTTCAATCAATAGTGCTGAATGTTTAATTACTAAGCTAGATAGTCAATTATGGATTGCTTTTCGTGGTACTCAACCGAATCAATTAAACGATCTTAAAGCTGATCTAAATATGTTTAAAGAAAAATCTGAATCTGCTGGTATGGTTCATGGTGGCTTTAAAGATGAAGTTGATGAGCTATGGGAAGAAGTCGTTAAGGTATTAAACCATAATGGTAAACTTGCTATTCCTCGTGATGTATATTTTTGTGGTCATTCTCTTGGTGGAGCAATGGCAACCATTGCAGCATCTCGTTATACATTAGCTAGAGGTTTGTTTACGTTTGGTTCTCCTCGTGTTGGTGGTAAACAGTTTGTTAATACATGTTGTGTTCCTCATTATCGCTTTGTAAATAACAATGATCTAGTCGCTAAAGTACCACCTTCTATCCTTGGTTTTAAACATGATGGTTGTGAGATGTACTTCAGCAGTAAAGAATCATTAGTGTTAGGTAATACATTTTGGCAAGACTTTGCTGATCTCTTTAAAGGTTTAATCTCATCTTGGGCTAAGTTAAAATTCTTTGATGGATTAACAGATCACGGTATGGATGGTTATATATATCTAGTGGATAAAAATAAAGAGGAAATTGATAAATGTCGTGGTTAACCATTCTTGCGCTTAAGTCAATGTTATCGTCAGTAATCGGTAGCTCATTCTATAACTGGTTCCAAGGCACTAAGCTTGGAATCTGGTTTCAGCAGTATGTCAACAATACTATGCAGTATCTGGCTGACAAATACGATTTAGAACTTGCAAAGAAAGATTCTAAGTTTCGTAAACAATATCCCTTGATCCTCGCACGACTTGAAGAACTTGAAAAGAAAGTAAAATAACTGTTTACTTTTGACCCCTGGTATGATATAATATACCTTCTAATTTATTAACAGGATTAACTTATGTCTTTTAACGTTACTAAAAGAGATGGCTATACTCAGCCATTTGACCTAGAAAAGGTACACCAAGTACTCGAATGGGCAACTGAAGGCATTACTGGTGTCTCCGTATCTGAGATAGAACTCAAAGCAAACATACAACTATATAACAATATTCCAGCATATGACATTCATGAGCTTCTTATTAAGAGTGCTGCTGAACATATCACTGAATCAACTCCAAACTATCAATACGTAGCAGCTCGATTAATTAACTATAAGATTCGTAAAGAAGTCTATGGTAAATACGAACCTTGCTCTTTATATAAACTTGTTAAAGATAACGTTAAACATGATGTATATGATGCCGGCATCTTAGATAAGTATAACGTTGAAGAATTCGATGATCTAAATCTCTATATTAAACATAACAGAGATAATGATTTTACGTATGCTGGTATGGAACAATTCCGTGGTAAATATCTAGTACAAAACAGACGTACTGGTGAATTATTTGAGTCACCACAAATGCTTTATATGATGGTGTCTATGACTCTATTTAGTGAGTATGATCAATCAACAAGAATAAAATACGTTAAGGATTATTATGATGCAATTTCTCAGTTCTATATTTCACTCCCTACACCTATTATGGCTGGAGTCCGAACTTCCACTCGGCAATTTTCCAGTTGTGTTCTTATCGAATCCGGCGATAGTCTCGATTCTATTAATGCGACTTCAACAAGTATTGTAAAATATATCTCTAAGAAAGCTGGTATCGGTATCGGTGCTGGTTCTATTCGAGCTGCCGGAGCAAGTGTAGGTGATGGTTCTATTGTACATACAGGTCTCATTCCATTTTTAAAATATTTTCAGTCTGCTGTTAAGTCATGTAGCCAAGGCGGTGTCCGAGGTGGAGCCGCTACGGTATACTTACCATTATGGCATTATGAGTTTGAAGACTTAGTTGTATTAAAGAATAATAAAGGTACTGAAGAGAATCGTGTACGTCATATGGATTACACATTCCAAATGAATAAACTTATGTATGAGCGTTTATTAACTGGTGGTAACATTACGTTCTTTGATCCACATGATGTTCCTGGTCTATATGAATCATTCTTTTCAGATCAAGATAAGTTTAAAGCTATATATGAAGAGTATGAAAGAAAGACTTCTATTCGTAAAAAGACTATGCCTGCACTTGATGTATTCCAAAGTCTTTTAAGTGAACGTAAAGATACTGGTAGAATCTATGTGATGAATGTTGATCATGCAAACGAGCATGGCGCATTTCATCCAAAGGTTGCTCCTATTCGTATGAGTAATCTTTGTTGCGAAATCGATTTACCAACTAAACCATTACAATCAGCTGATGATCCTAATGGTGAAATTAGTCTATGTACTCTATCAGCAATCAACTGGGGTCTTATTAATGATCCATCTGAGTTTGAAAAGTATTGTACGTTATCAGTAAGAGCACTTGATGCGTTATTAGATTACCAAGATTATCCAATTGAAGCTGCATATCGATCAACAATGAATCGTAGACCACTAGGCGTTGGTATCATTAACCTTGCATACTTCCTTGCTAAGCGTGGATTAAAGTATGATGATAGTGCATTTGATACAGTTGATGAATATGCCGAAGCATGGTCGTATTATCTTATTAAAGCATCTGCTGACTTAGCTTCTGAGAAAGGTAAAATCAATAAAAATTATGAGACTAAATATGGTAGTGGAATTCTTCCAATTGATACATATAAGGAAGCAGTAGATAATTTAGTTAAGCCTAACGAAAGAATGCCATGGCAGAGTTTGCGTGAACAGCTTCAAGATAGTGGTATACGTAACTCAACACTTATGGCTCTTATGCCAGCTGAAACATCAGCACAAATAAGTAATAGTACTAATGGTATTGAACCACCAAGAGCATTAGTATCATACAAGCAGTCAAAAGATGGAGTAATGGCTCAGGTTGTTCCTGGCATTCATCACTTAAAGAACAAGTACGATTTGTTATGGGATCAAGAATCACCTGATGGTTATTTAAAAATCTGTGCAATTCTACAGAAGTATATTGATCAAGGGATTAGTGTGAATACCTCTTATAATCCTCAGTTCTTTGAAGATAATAAAGTACCTATGTCAGAGATGGTAACTGATCTTGTGACTGCTTACAAGTATGGACTAAAACAATTATATTATTTCAACACCCATGATGGTGCTGGAGATAATTCAGAAGAAGATTGCGAGAGCTGTAAAATATGAAAAAAGGCACCAAGTCACATTTAGATAAAATGATGTTCTTAGACGAATCAGTAGATATCGCACGGTATGATACCGTAAAATATCCGAACATCGATAAGATTACTGATAAGCAATTAGGTTTCTTTTGGAGACCTGAAGAAGTAGATGTATCAAAGGATAAGAAAGACTTCGATTCATTGGATGAGCATGAACAACATATCTTTACAAGCAACTTAAAGAGACAAATTCTATTAGATTCAGTTCAAGGTAGAGAACCATTAGATGCATTCTTGCCTATATGTTCACTCCCTGAAGTAGAGAACTGGATTACTACATGGGCATTCTTTGAAACAATTCATAGTCGTTCATATACACATATCATTCGTAACATATATCCGGATCCTTCAATTGTATTTGATGGTATTATGGATAACTCTGAGATTATGGACTGTGCAGCAGATATAAGTAAATACTATGATGATCTAACTGAAGCAAATGTTCATAACGATCCTGACTACAGGCATCCAGTAGATTTATATGAACATAAGAAAAAGATCTGGTTAGCTCTTATGTGTGCTAACGCTTTAGAAGGCATAAGGTTCTATGTATCGTTTGCATGCTCATGGGCATTTGCAGAATTAAAGAAGATGGAAGGTAACGCAAAGATTATCAAGTTTATTGCAAGAGATGAGAACGTTCATCTTGCTGGCAGTACAGTAATGATTAAGAGCCTATTAAAAGAAGACCCCGATTATACAAAGATTCAAGCTGAATTGGCTGATGAAGTAGAAAAGTTATTCGTAGGTGTAGTAGAACAAGAAAAGCAATGGGCTAATTATCTATTTAAAGATGGATCAATGATTGGTCTTAATGAAAAATTATTATGTGATTATGTTGAATGGATCAGCACAAAGAGAATGAGAGCTTTGGGTATTCATTCACCGTATCATGTATCAAAAACAAACCCTCTGCCATGGACTGAAAAGTGGATTGGCGGCGGCAATGTACAGGTAGCACCACAAGAAACAGAGATCACATCTTATGTTACGGGTGGAGTTAAGAAAGATGTTACTGGTAGTACACTAGCCGCACTGAGCTTATAGGAGATATAATGATTGAAGTAATAGTATACGGAAAAGAATCATGCCCGCAGTGTGTCACTGCAAAGAATCTAATGGAAAATCTAGATAGTGCTACACCTATCGAGATTAAGTGTACATATAAGAAATTAGATGTAGATTTTACTCGAGAAGAATTATTCGCAATATTTCCAGATGCAAAGACATTTCCACAGATTACTATTGGCGGAGTATCTCGTACATTAGATGACTTGAAAATGTTAACAAATTCTGGGCAATCATTATGAGTGTAAAACAAATAGATTGTCCGATGTGCTATAATAAATCACGAGTATCATGTGAAGAAGATGATCCTAAGTTTTGTCCTATATGTGGTGAACCAATCGAAGACCATATTGAAGAGCTTGACTTTGATGACTAGTTAACACGGCCGGCGCCTCTGCAATACATAATGTACGCGCCGGTTCTTTTATATATAATACATGTGGTTATATAATGATAAAGAATATGTTCCTCCTCAAGACTTTAGTTCTGACGACTATTACGGGTTTGTGTATCTTATAACGAATGAGCAAACTGGTAAGATGTATGTTGGTAAGAAGTTCTTTTGGTTTAAGAAAACCTTAGGGATTACTAAGACCAGAAAGAGAAGGAAGAAGACCTTAGTTGAATCGGATTGGAAGACTTATTTCGGTTCATCTAATTCACTTAATGAAGATATCAATCAAGATGGCTCTAGTCATTTTAAAAGAGAGATCATTCACTTGTGTAAAACCAAAGGAGAATGTGCATACATGGAAGCCAAGGAGCAGTTTGACAGGGATGTCCTTCTGACTGATGACTACTATAATGGCTTCATAGGATGTAAGATTGGTGCACCATCAGTAAAAAACTTAAAAAAGTAGTTTACATTTGTCCAAAAGTATGTTATAATATATATTAAATTATGATTAGTAAAGGTTAATACTATGTCCAATGTAATACAATTCCCCACCTCAGAACGATTAAAGCAAGTCATCGATGAAAAGATCGATCATGTCATCCAAGAAGACGATCGTATCGAAATTCAAAAAGAAGAATGTGTTGAACTAGCACAATATTGTTTTCAACTCATGGATCAAGCTATACGCGGTAATGAATTTATCGATGGCTTTGAAGACATGGATTTTACTAACCCAGATAAATATGAAATGAAAGACATGTCAGCAGTTGTTAATATGCTTGCTGGAACATTCTATCGTTATAAGGGTATGGAACATCCATTCCAAGAAGATCTAGATAATGCTAACACTAAATTAGACGAACTCATGGGTGACTTTGATGATGCTGAATTTGATGCTGAGTTGGAAGAGCTAGGTAAAGAACTAAAAGAATTATTAACTGAAAAGAGTGACGAAAATGATATTGATTGATTATAATCAAATTGCGCTATCGAACATTATAGTGCAAAAACTAAATGATGAACAGATGATACGACATATGATACTTAACAGTATTCGTATGTACAATAAGAAGTATCGTCAAAAGTATGGTCAAATGGTTATATGCTGTGATGGTATGAATACATGGAGAAAGGAATACTTTCCTCAATATAAAGCTAGCCGTAAAAAAAGTAGAGATGAACAGTCTGATACCGATTGGCCTGAAATCTTTCGTATTCTAAATCTAGTACGAGATGAGATTAAAGAGAATCTACCTTATAAGGTTATTCATCTAGAAGGCTGTGAAGCTGATGATGTCATTGGTGCTCTTACTTTAGAAGCTCAAGAATTCGGTAAAGGTGAACCAATTAAAATCATCTCATCCGATAAAGACTTTATTCAACTACATCGCTTTAATGATGTATCACAATTTAGTCCTATGCAAAAGAAAGAAGTAACTGATAAGAATCCGCATATCTATCGTTTTAATCATATCATGAAAGGTGATAAAGGTGATGGTATTCCTAACGTCAAGTCAGGAGATAATGTATTCGTTGATTCTGTAAGACAGACTCCAGTGAGTGCTAAGCAACTTGAAGAGTGGTTGGATAATGCAGAGAACTTAAAAGAGGTATTAAGTGAAGAGTTATATCGTAATTATCAACGTAATAAGACTCTGATCGATTTAAGTGAAATACCTAAACCAGTGTATGAAAAGATTATAAATACTTTTGATAACACTAAAAAGCCAATGCAAATGAAAGTGTTGAATTATTTAATTAAAAAGCGATGCAGTTTACTGATTGAATGTGTCGAGGAGTTTTATAACAATGGATAACGAAGTACAACTACATGAATTCTTTGAGAAAATAGCTAAGATTAAAACGGCTGTAAAGAAAAAAGAATTTTTAATAGCGAACGAATCACGTCAACTTAAGACCTTTCTTAAAGGTGCGTTTGACAAATCTCTCGAATTTAATTTACCTAAGGGTTCACCTCCTTATACTCCTAATAAAGAATCTAAGCTAGGCTTTGGTTCTGTGTCTAGTGAGTATCGATTCTTTGCAAAAGGATATGAAGGTGATGCTTTACAAGCAAGTGTTAGGGAACTTAAGTTCATCAAAGTTTTGGAGAAAGTAACTCCAGAAGAAGCAGAACTATTAATATTAATGAAAGATAAGAAGTTGACTGGAAAATATAAAGGGGTAACCTTAAAATTAGTCTCCGAAGCATTCCCAACTCTTATTCAAAAGTGATCTATTAACCAACTGTAAAAAGGAGGATCCTAGCTTAAATACCTATATCATGATCAAATTAATCTATATGGAGAAATCGTATATGAGGTTACAAGAGATCGAGCGGTTGAAGAAAGATAGGAACAAAGCAACATACTATCGAGAACGGCTGTTGAAAAAGGGAAAGTCAGATAAAGCATTTAAGATGCAAAAGAAGATCGATTATCTGGATGAGTATATTGAACAATTAAGGTATGCATCATAAGTAAGGAGGTGGTAAAATCTAGAGTAGTCCCTTTATGATAAATAATGTCATAAAGGGGTTTACTTTTCATTAGAACTGTGGTATAATATACATTATGAATATATTTTTTTTAAACAAATCACCAATAAAATCCGCCGAACAGCATTGCGATAAACATGTCGTAAAGATGATTATCGAAGCTGCTCAAATGTTATCAACAACACATCGTGTTCTCGATGGTACTGAATATCAAGATAGGACAAAGAATGGCCGTCGTATCAAACGTTGGCGCTTAGAAGAGAATAATGATTTATTCTATAAAGGTGTACACGTAAATCATCCGTCTACTATATGGACAAGGCAATCAAAACAAAACTACAATTGGCATTATAAATTATTCGTTGCATTATGTGATGAGTATACTTATCGCTATGGTAAAATCCATGAGACTGATCGTAAGTTAAGAACGTTACTTAAAGCTTCACCAAGTAATATCGATGATGTTGGTCTTACTGAATTTCCACAGTGTATGCCAGACTATTGTAAACATAAAGATCCAGTTATAGCTTATCGTAATTACTACAAGAATGAAAAGAAAGACTTTGCAGTATGGACAACCCGTCAAACACCAACTTGGTTTTTAGAAACTGAACAAAAAGGACTATATCAACTACCATGATTTACACATTTAAAAATAACGATACTGGTGAAGTATTCGAAAAGCATATGCGTATGGCTGAGAAAGATCCATACCTTGAAGAGAATCCTAATATTTCTTTAGTGATTACTCCATCTAAAATAGTAGGTGGATATAAAAGCGGCATTAGCCAGGTTTCAGATGGATTCAATGATGTGCTTAAAAATATTAAAAAGGGATCAGATCCTAAACACTGTACGATAGATACCAAATGAATAAACCACAACGTTTACGCCTAGAACATTTAAAAACATTAGAGCCAGCTACGTCGACTCAAGAAGAAGTATTTAAAGCTTACAGCGATGGACAAAATTTAAGTATCTCTGGTGCTGCAGGAACAGGCAAAACCTTTGTATCTCTATATCTTGCATTAGTTGATGTAATGGATAAAGAGACTCCGTACGATAAGGTTATCATTGTTCGTTCAGCAGTACCTACAAGAGATATGGGATTCTTGCCAGGAAGCCAAGATGAAAAAGAAGCTGCTTACACTGCACCGTATCAAGTAATCGTTAATGATTTATTCGATGATGGTGATGCATGGAACAAGCTTACTCAGTTAAAGACTGTAGAGTTTATGACTACATCATACCTACGTGGACAAACATTTAATAATGCCATCGTAATTGTTGATGAATCTCAAAACTGTAACTACCATGAGCTATGTTCTATTATAACTCGTATCGGTACTGATGCAAAGTTCGTAATGTGTGGTGATTACTACCAATCAGATTTTACAAAGAATATTGAAAAAGAAGGCATTAATCAATTCATTAAGATACTATCGCATATGACATCATTTGATATTATCGAATTTGGATTTGAAGACATCGTTCGTAGTGGTCTCGTAAGAGATTTTATAATGACAAAAGAATTAGTTGATAGAGGTAAGTTATGAGTAAGTGGAAAGATTACGAAGATACCAGAAACTATGATGCTGAAGCAATTAGCATGGTTAGACCTTTAAGTGACGGGCAATGTTATAGTCTATATGATATCGTATTAAGAAAGCTTAAGATGTCTAACAGTCCTTCGAGAGATAAAGAACTACAGTCCGTGAGAATGGCAATTAAAGCCAGAAGAGATTTAGACATGTATAGACTCAGATCAATCGAGACTGGATTCAGAGGAAACATGGCTCAAAATGCTAGACCTAAAGATGGACAAACTGATGTGAATAGGAAGAAAGTATAATATGAAAAGTAACGTAATGATATATATCGACAAAATAATTGATATATACACTGCCCCTAAAATGGAAAGACAGGTTCAGATATTCCAGAAGGTTGATGCTCATGGCAAAATGCACTATGGTTGTCGCTTCTTTAAAAAGCAAGTCTTTCAATGTGATGAGTTTTATCCTAATAAGAGTCTTCACTATGCTGAAAGCTCAGCCGAAAACTATATAATTGGCGTAAAGAATTCATGAGTATCAGGAGGTTGTCTGATTATATTGAAGTTTATGAGAGTGTTATTTCTAAGCAAACTTGTGATCACTTTATTTCGTTATACGATTCATCAGAAGCTAAGCATATGAAAACTCCAGCATATGATTTTGGCGAAATCAATATGTTTGAATCAGCAAAGTTTAAAGAATACACTCAACAAATATCTCAGCTTATGAGTGGTATATACCAGAGATATTCTAGAGGCCGTGAATTCTTTCCGCAAACCAGTGCATTCGAACAACCACGAATTAAACGTTACGAACCCAATGAAGGTATATTTGATTGGCACTGTGACGCTACTACAAAAGAGACAAATAAAAGGATTCTTGTAATGTTCTTCTATTTAAACGATGTAGAAGAAGGTGGTGAAACATTGTTTAAAGATATGTCAGTAAAGCCTAAAGCTGGCTCAGTCGTATGCTTCCCTCCCACGTGGCAATATCCTCATAAGGGTTGTACTCCAATCTCAGGTCCAAAGTATGTCATATCCAGTTATGTACAGATATAACTTTTAGTTATAAGCCTTATAACAAAATGATCTAAATAAAGTGAAAATAATCGTTTACAACTGCCTCTGCTTGTGATATAATAATCTTATAAATTAATCAAACAGGACTTATATTATGGCAACTCGATTTTTACTAGATGGCGAACAAAACCTTGCTGATTTTAATGACTTTGATACTCAAATCAAAGAGTTACGTCGTACAGCAATTGCTGACTATAAAGCTTTATGTGACAGCCGAGAGCGTGGCGTATTTAATGATGATGAGTTCTATGAAGAACGATTAAAAGAATATACTGATAATTTTACGATCAATACACGTGGTAGAAAATACGTTAAGTTGATCAACAAAGGAAGTGTATGGGGATTTGTTGTTAAAGAAGATGGTGACAAATTCAAACGTGGCGATATTCTTAAACCTGCATCATGGGCTGCACCAGCCACTAACAAGGCTCGTGGTAATATCTTTGAGGAATATACTGTACAATGGACAGGACCTTTATATCTATGAAACTAATTGATGGCTCAGTTGTTGCTTTAAAAGAAATTACAAAGTGGACTGAATGTGAATATAACCAACCTAATCATACTTACTTCTTAAACGCTAAGGGTAAGTTGGTTGGTTATAAACTGCCTGGTGCTGATACTGTAATCACATTAAAGAATGCAATGAAATTTGATAAAGCAAGACGCAAATTTATAACACTAAAGGTAACATCATGAATAAAGAACTAATTAAAGATTTTTTCATAGGAGCATTCTTTCTTATTGTCTCGCCAGTCTACGTGCCATTAGGTATATGCTGGGAACATCGTGGAGAGATTAAAGACTTCTATATCCAATGCTTTAGAGCATTAACATTTCAGGAAATTTGATATGACATTTAAACATAACCCTATTGATCTTGGTTATAAAGATCTTACATGCGAGACGAAGACTTCAGGTCGTAAATATGTTGCTCCTGATGGTAAAGATTATCCATCAGTCACGACCGTACTTAAACATCTAAGTGAAGATTCTATTCGTGCATGGCGAGCGCGGGTCGGCGAAGAAGAGGCTAATAAGGTTTCGACCCGTGCATCGAAGCGAGGGACATCAGTTCATACAATGCTTGAAAAGTATGTGAACAATGATGAAGACTATAAAGATGGAGTCATGCCTGATATATTGGCTACTGCGTCTACTGTGTTTAAAACCCTTGAAGAGAATGTTGATGAAGTATGGGGTCAAGAATTGGCTCTTTATTCTGATCATCTCAACATGGCAGGTCGTGTCGATCTAGTTGGTGTATGGAATGGTGTCCCATCTATTATTGACTATAAGACGTCAAGGCGATTAAAGAAAAAAGAATACATTACTGGCTACTTCTTACAGTGTACGGCTTATGCCATTATGATCGAAGAACGTACGGGTATTCCTGTACCACAGATTGTAATCGTTATTGCTGGTGATGAAGGTGAACAAGTATTCATCGAGAAACGTGATAATTGGACTAAACAGTTACGTGATGCGATTAATGAATATCAACGAAGACAATTCTTTGGAACTAAATAAATGAATGAAAATATAATATTAGTAGACTGTGATGGAGTACTATGTGATTGGGAATATGCTTTCACCCAGTGGATGCATACACAAGATATACTAACAAAAAATCCAAATGAGTATGATGTTGCTATCAAATTTGATATCGACAAAGGTGTGGCCAAGAGATTAGTCAAACAGTTTAATGAGTCGGCAAACATTGCATTCCTACCACCTCTTAGAGATGCTGTACACTATATGAAGAAGCTTAATACAATGCATGGTTATAGATTCCATTGCATAACTTCTTTAAGTGATAATAAGTATGCTCAAAGACTACGATATCAGAACCTTGATTTTCTCTTTGGTCGTGAGATCTGGGATGAAGTAATTTGCTTACCTTGTGGTGCTGATAAAGACGAAGCTCTAGAGCCATATCGAGATAGTGGATGCTATTGGATAGAAGACAAACCTGAGAATGCTGAAGTCGGTGCTGCACTTGGTCTTAGATCTATACTCGTTGGTCATGGTCACAATGCGAATTATAATGGAGATATTCCACGATATTCTAAATGGAAAGACATCTATAAACATATCGTTGGCGAAGAATAACTATATATAATAAACCTAAACAACTTTTAACGTGGAGTAACTTAAATGACTAGTGATCAACAACCGGCTTATTCGTTTATTCAATATCCATATGGCGAAGAAGATCTTATCGCAAATAAAAAAGTACAGATTGATATACTATCAAAGGATGTTTCTTTACCAGAGCTACTTGATTCGATGGAAGGATTTATTAAAGCTTCTGGATTTGTAATCAATAGTAATCAAAGATTGGATGTAATCGAAGAAGATAGTCCATGGCAAACAGTAGAACAAAACAATGAATGTATGTCATGCAAATTAGACCTGCATTCACTTGAACAAGAATTACTATGCTATGTGAGATATATTGCTGAGAATACAACAGGTGGGTCAGCAGAGAATGCAATGCAACAACGTGATGAGTTTATAACATATGCTCATAAAATATTAGCAATGATTGGAGAAGAAATATAATGAAATTATTAGGTAAAAATGTATTATTAGCTGAAGTATCAAAGGATGTAAAAACTGCAGGTGGTATTATCCTTACGGGTGAAGTATCAAAAGCAGTAAAGCCAGGACTCGTATTAGCAGTTGGAGATTTAGTAATCGATATCCCTGTAGGTAGTCGAGTCTATGTTGAATGGAGTGGTTCTATGCCAATTGACTATAAGGGTGATCGTGCATGTATCGTTACTTCTGATAAGATTAAAGCGGTATTAGGAGATGATGGGGAATGAGTGCAACGCATGGTGGCAAAGGTAGTAAGCAACGTAAGACTGACTCAAAGAAGTTCAGCGATAACTATGATGCTATCTTTGGCAAGAAAGATCCTGTGAAGAAGAATATGGATAAGTTCCATAAGCCTGCTACACATATCGATAAGAAGAAAGAAGAAAAGAAAGATCCACACTTTAGGAAGGAATGGCATGAAAGATCTTAGTAAATCCAGAAAGTTTTGGAATACGTTAACAGATTTTAAAAATGTAATTGAGGCAAGTAACACTAAAGAAAAAGTTAAATACTTTGATGGTCATAAGCTTATAACGAATAAGTTTGAGTACACAATGTGTGATCGAGAGATCTTTAAAACTAAATTGAAATAGGATTATATTATGAATAACAACAAAGGCACTATCGCTTTATTATTATCAGGCTGTGTGGTTTTAACATTAACACTACCGCATTTATTTGTCAATGAGAGTCATGCAAAAGATTCTTATCCAGTTGATACATTAAATATGAGTGGACAACAAAGCGAGTACGATTGTTTAGTTGAAGCAATCTATTATGAAGCAGGTAATCAACCATTCGTTGGTAAGGTTGCTGTAGCTCAAGTTGTAGTGAATAGAGTCAACTCAAGACATCATCCAGATACAGTATGTGATGTTGTCCATGAAGGTCCTATAAGTCAATGGTGGTGGGATAACCATCGTAAGGTAGTTCCAATCAAACATAAATGTCAATTCTCATATTACTGTGATGGTAAAGATGAAGAAGCATATGAGAGTAAGAGCTGGAGTGATAGTGAACATGCTGCTATTTTAGTCTTACGTAACACTATGTTAAAGGATGTTACAAGTGGTGCAACGCATTACCATGCTGATTATGTAGAACCATGGTGGGCAAAGAAGTTAATTCGTACAGTAACAATTGAAAATCATTTATTTTTTAAACGTTAAATAGTATAAATATAACTTTAAGTATTGTATAAGGTTATCATATGTGCGTAGTCGCAGTAAAATATTTTAAGAATGTTGGATGGGTTGGAGCTAAGAATCGTGATCGATCATACTTAGCTGATGTTGAAATTACTCAATCAAATCGAAATGATATTCAAAGACTCTATATAGATGATAAGCTTAGTCGATACACTGAAGGCTTAAATGAAAATGGTGTATCGATTTTATCTGCTTCTCTATCTGTTAAGAGTGATGAGAAGGAAGGTGATAAAGCTGCTAATCAAGATCGATATAAGAAGACTAACTATATGTCACCAGATGGCAAAAAGATTAGAGATGCTTTAAAGATTAAAGATCCATTGAATGCAGCAAAATATCTAATTAAGAATGAGCTAGCAGGTATGACATATGTATTCAATCAAAAGGAATGCTGGTTAATCGAAGGTGGCTTCACTGAAAAGAAAGAAGACGCAAAAGATAGAGACTATATCCATAAGCTTATAAAGATTAAAGATCAATCAGTACGTACTAATCACGGTATTGAGTTACCTCAGCTTGGTTATAAGATTGATTCTGAAGATCCTAACTTCTTGAAAGCACGTAAATCATCAGAAGAAAGATTACGTGTTGCAATCGAAGAAGTTAAGAAAGTAACAGATCCATTAGAAATGATTGATGCTTTGGCTGTATCTCCTAATAGTGATCCATTCATGAATCCTATTCGACATGGAGATCCAAAGAAGAAAGAGATGGTAACAACTGGTCAATTATTACTTGTACCGTCTGATAAGACATTGCACTATAGACCAATCTATTCTTCAGTATCATTTACATATAATAAGTTAAATGGTCCTGAAGCTAAAACGTTTTTTGAAATAGTTAGTTCACGTAAATTATTAGGATTTAAAGAGTATAAAAAATGAGTATAGATATTAACAATTTCGATTTTGGTTTTACAGCTGTCGATGAAGATGAACTTGAAGCTGTACAACAACTCACCGCAACGGCTGCTTCTCAAGAAGCTACAGCCAGTGATTATGAAACTAAGATGAACAATTTGTATAATGCTATATTGCCATTATTAAGCAACCTTAAAAAGAACCCAGAAAAAGATTATATACATTGGCCGAATCGTACTGATAAGGTTGAAGCATTTGAAGATATGATCTCAAAAATTATACGATAGGAGTTATAATGATAAGTAAGAACTTTAGCTTGGCTGAATTCACAAAGAGCCAAACAGCAGAACGTAAAGGAATTGATAATAGTCCTAACGAAGAACATATGACTGCAGCAGTAGAGTTATTCGATAAGGTAGTACAACCAGTGCGAGATCATTTTGGTCCTACTGTATTGAATAGTGGATATAGAGGCCCAGAGTTAAACGAAGCTGTTGGTGGTAGTTCTAAATCACAACACTGTAAAGGTCAAGCAGCAGATATTGAAGTACCAGGCGTTCCTAATGCTGAACTAGCAGAATGGATTAAAGAGAACTGTGACTTCGATCAACTCATTCTTGAATTCTACACTCCAGGTATTCCTGATAGTGGCTGGGTTCATGTATCATACGTCAGTGAAGAAGATAACCGTAAGAGTATTCTTACAGCTTCTCGTATCGACGGCAAAACACAATATAGCGTTGGGTTAAACGCATAAAGATTAAAAATTAAACACTAATCTAATTAACGTTTTGTATAAATATAAATGTAAAACAATGTAAAGGATTGAAATGAAGAATATTTTTATTATTGCTTTGTTAGTATTTTGCAGTGCGGTAAATGCTCAAGACACCGATAGTGGGAACACGAGTAATCAAGACGGTGATTTGAACACGAACCAACAAGGCGCAACGGTAGATAGTAATAACGAAACGAATACTAATACTAATCAATATAATGGTGCAGGTAGTGCAAGCCAGATTCCAGTTGCAACATCAACAGCTCCATCATTGATGTCAACAGGACCAGATAGTTGTTTAAAATCTAAATCTGGTGGTATGCAATCAACCGTTATTGGTTTTAGTAAAGGTGATTATGTTCAAGACCCTGAGTGTAATAGACGAAAGGATTCAGTAGTCTTATACACTCTTAATATGAAAATTGCAGCCATCACTCGAATGTGTCAAAGTATCGATGTATGGGAAGCAATGTTACTATCAGGTACTCCTTGTCCGATTGTAGTAAATGGAAAAGTGATTGTTGGTAAGTCAGCATTCATTACTTTAAGAAGACGCCCTGAGATTTTTATACCAAACTATAAGAAGCTCAAAAAGGCTAAGAAATTGTATTACCATACGATACTTGGCATAGGAGAAAATAATGGTACAAAAGTTCAAAGCAAAGAAACAAATACTGAGTCTGATAATAGCAAGTCTATCTCTGATCGCTACAGAACAGTCGATTGGTCAGATCTCCCATAGTGGTACATCAATTCAAAGTCTTACGTTTGGTAATCTAATCGATCCAGGCATTAATCCTTTACGACCTACTGGTGACTACACCGAAATTCAAGAGCTGATTAATACAGCTAACTATATTAATACTCAAGTCAGTAATGCTCAAGCAAGTGTTATTGAAATGAGTATGATGACTCCTGCAACTGCAGCCGATGCAAATGAAGCAATCGTTCCAGTTGCTGGTAGAACAGATGCTCATAAGATCGACTTATTAGAAGCAGCATATTATAACCAATCAATAGTAGATATAGTTAACAATAATTATTACAGTGCAGAACACTTATTAGTACAAAGCTATGAAGATAATAAAGATGAGATGGGTGCAGCTATCGATATGTTTACTGATGCTGCAGCAGAAATTAGTAAAGCTGAAGCTGTATTTACTGAAGCAATCAACGCTGAGACTGACGAAGAGCGAGTTGAACTTCAAAACTACATACGGGCCAACGACGTACAGATTGATCAATCAACTGTGCAAACGTTTAACCAATCGCTCGATACTATTGAAGATAAAGCTCAAGCGGCTACGGCATCGTTATTTGCGAGTCAAGATGCAGCAGCCCTCGCAATGATTAACTATGATAGTCAAGCAACACTATCTAATATAACCAATTCAACAGTGTCTTATGATGCATGGTCTGATCAAATGACTGTGACATGGGATAACGCAACTGATACTGTATTACAAGGTATGTTCTTTGGTAATGAAGGTGAAGTGAATTGGACGAAAGCAACAACTGAAGTCTATGATGGATTCTATGGAGATAATCCACCAGTATCTGTAAACGAGATGTATAGTGCTTATAGTTATGGTACAGGTGAATCATATGCAGAACAAGCACCAGGATATGATGTGAATGCGAAATTATACAATCCAACTCAATTGTCAATGGATGTCATAAACGTACAAAACAATTCGCAAGGTGTAACACAATATAATAGCGAGAATGGAAATCTTGGTTATAACGGACCAGGCACTATGATTACTGGAGCTCAAGAAGGAGCAAGTGATGGTAACCCAGGCGCATTTGATCCAAACCCAACTTTCGGCAATGATGAACAAGAGATTTCAGAGTTTGATAGAACAGAATTATTACCAGTCGGTGGACCATAAAAGGAGTAGTATATGAGTCTTGAAGAAACAGAAGTTAACGTAGGCGGTGTAAAATTCAAAGGAGTTTATATCGCAATCATGGCATCAATCATTGGTACCATTAGTGGTGGTATCTGGGCAGTGTCAGAATTTTATTCACATGTGGGTGTCATTGATGATACCTTAGTTCAATTAGAAGAAACAGTAGGCGAGTTAAGTTCAGCTCAAAGGGTAGACTTTAAAGAATTAAGAGTAATCATTGAAGCTGAACAAATTAAACTTACTACGATTGAAACACGATTAGAAGACAACAATATAAGTCACCTACAAGGTAAGCTTGCTGAACTACAAACAATGCTTGATGGCATTGGTTCTCGTCAAGTTGAAGTACTTACTGAAGCAAAGGAATCAGAAGTAAAGGTAGCTGACTTAGAGAAAGACTGGATTGAAGTTCGTAACGAATATAAAGCCATGGCTGATGCTCTTAAGAAGTTTGAAGATCGTACAAATAAGTTTAAAACTGAATTAGATAATCTATGGGAAGGTTTAGACGCTGCAACAAATCCTTTAAATTAATAGTTTACATTCACTTAAAACTATGTTATAATAGATTATATGATTAGACAAAATACGATTAAAAATAGCATAAAGTGTAAAGGTATAGGTTTACATTCTGGCAACAGCGTAAACCTTACTCTACATCCCGCCCCTGGAAACGAAGGTATAGTTTTCTATAGAACAGACGTCACACCACATGAAAGAATTGCTGCTCATGGTAGCAATGTGGTTTCGACTGATCTCTCAACTACGATTGGTAATGGATCTAATAGACCAACCATATCGACTGTTGAACATCTGATGTCAGCCTTTAAAGGACTAGGTATTGATAACGCTTATGTTGAGGTTAATGGACCTGAAGTTCCAATCATGGACGGATCTGCTGCACCATTTGTATTCCTTATTCAATCAGCGGGTATATTAGAACAGTTAAAGTTTAAAAAATTAATTCGCATTAAGAAAACAATTACGATAAAGGATGGTGATAAGTTTATAAGAATAGAACCATACAATGGTTTTAAAATAGACTACAGTATAGATTTTGACCATCCTGTCTTTAAGGATAAACCCGCATTCATATCATTAGACTTTAAACACACCTCATATATTCAAGACATCTCGAGAGCCAGAACCTTTGGCTTCGTAGATCAAATAGAAGCACTCTTAAAGAAAGGATTGATCAAAGGTGGATCAACTAAGAATGCCATATTAATTGATGACTACCATATCGTTAATGAAGAAGGCCTACGATATACTGATGAGTTTGTACGACATAAGGCTTTGGATTGCTTAGGAGATGTAAGCATGTTTGGAGCTTCAATGCTAGGTAAGATCACAGCTCATAAGAGTGGTCATGATTTAAACAATCGGTTAGTAAGAGCTCTTAACTCAGATTATTCTGCATGGGAAATCGTACATAATGGCTATAAAGAGATCAGAGGTCCTCAGAGGGCCGTGGCTTCATTTGGCTGATCTATTGGTAGGTATACTCATATCTAGCTAATAAATGCATTAGAGATCACTCTAGAGCTTATATCAAAAAGTTATAAGAAATCATTTCTTATTCCAAAACAATCTAAATAAACCTTAAATAAAGGTTTACAACCGCAGCTAGTTATGTTATAATAACTATATAAATTAATAAAGGAGTTAAAATGAGAAGAGCACGAACTAGACCGGTCACTGGTGCAAAAAGGCTCGCAAACGTGGTAATAATTAAAACCCCTCCTAAGAATGAAAATGTAAATATTAACAAAAATAACCCTTTACAAATACCAAAAAAAATGGTATAATATATCCATAAATTAATCAAACAGGATTCTTATTATGATTCTTAATATTACAGGTTCAACTAAAACTACTCGAGCAATGGTCACATCTACCGCAGCATTCGGTATGATCGAACTTGGCTTACGCTCATTAAGTAGCTTAAAGATTAATATCAAATTGATCAATATGCCAGAAGGTAATTATGGTTTATGTTCAGCAAACGATGAAGACGATAAACCATGGCAGCCAATGAGAAATTTTACCATTGATATTAACAAGAATATGGGCATCAGTATGATTGTTCGTACAGTACTTCATGAATTGGTACACGTTAAACAATTTGCTCGTGGTGAATTGGATAGTAAATATAAAGGTATGCGTTGGAAGACAGCTCACGTTACTGATGATGTAGATTATATGGATCTACCATGGGAAAAAGAAGCGTACAAATTGGAAGAGAAATTAGCAGCTAAATTTTGGAGAGAGAACTTAATATGAGTAGTTTAATATATAATGATTTTATCGCTGATCGAATTAAAAAAGCTTTGGTTAACGAGGCCGAAGCATCAATTGAAGATAACATTATACATGATGTGAAAGGTCCTCATTTAGATTTAGATGAAGACGAAGGTTATCTTTTGTCACTTAAGCGTACCATTAAAGTTATGGACGAAAACGGAAACACTTATAAAATCACTATTGAGCAGGACTTGGACTAAATTATGTTAGTATATAGAAAAAATATCATAAGCGGTAAAGTTAACACTATGTCTTTACCAGTAACACAAAAACAACTTGACATATACGAGAATACAAACGTTAATGTTCAAGATGTTTTCCCTGAGCTCGATGCAGATCAACGTGAGTTTCTCATCTCTGGCTTTATGCCTGGTGAATTTGAGCACCATGTTGATGGATTCGAATCCGAATTCGGACTTCTTACTGAAGACGAAACTTCTAATTATGTAAAAGGTGGCAGAAATGACTAAAGAAACTAAAAAGCAATATGAACATATCGACAACGTACCGTATTATGGCCATAAAAAAACTGAATCAAGGAAACGTCCAGTAAAAACGAATTATTTAGAATTCATGGCAGTTATCTCATCGTACGCAGCATCAGTTGCATTCCTAATCATATATGGAAAGCTTTCAGGAATGACTTTTGAGCATATGATGATCGCATGTATGTTTACCTTTCTTATGCAATTAAACGTGCAATTCTTAGGTACGGCTATTCGACATCAAAGAAGTAAAGATCGTTGGTCTAAATGGGATGGTTCTTAGAATCGTCTTTCTTATAACAAAATAGTCTAAAATAAACGTTTACAATATCATCTAGGTATGATATAATAGTTACTTAATTAATCGAGTTGAGAGTATATTATGCCTGTTTTAAGATTTCTGTTTCAATTTGCCATTATCATCGCTGTTGCTATATTAGCACTACAATACCTATAGGATTATATTATGCTTCACTTTACAGATTACATTTCGTTTAAAGTTGTCTTACCCGATCCCGAAAACACTGCATCTTATTACGCTGTCGCTGTCAACGGTATTGATAGTAACTTCGAAGAAATTGATGAAGCTGCTGCGTTCATTTCTAGTCAAATGGTACCGCGTTGGAATGCAGAAGATATCAAAACAATATTATTAGCTAACATATAGGATTATATTATGACACACAAAGTTACTCTCATCACCAAAGCACAACGTTTGGCTCTTATCAAAAAATCACATAAGAAGGTTATTAAGAAGCAAAAGCTTCAAGATCGTATTGCTCTTAAAGATACTCGTGCACTCACTAAGTCTGTTAAAAAAGCAGGCCATCAAGCTCCTTCAAATCTTGATGCTTTCTCTGAAAAGAACATGTACTATACTGAAAAAGAAGTTGATACATTCATTAAAGCTTCTCCAATGTATGAAGCGTATCAAGCATCTCGAGATGATTACTCATGATGCATACAAATTCATTACGATATGATCATACAGGTCGTAAGCGTAAAACTAAAGCTTTAAACAAATGTAAGAAGCTTAAGCGTACCTTTAAAGAAATTGAAGTACGCTCAGTCCATCCTAACTACGAGGATCAGGTTCATTATAAGTCTGCTCCTCTCAAACCACCTACTCAAACTATGCAAGATGATTCTTATAAGAAAGAGATCTCATCAAAGTATACTGTTTCTATCGCTTATAATAAAGGTACTTATCAAGTAGTGCCTAATAGTGATATTAAACATATCGGAAAATAATTGTTTACAAATCTTTAAAAGTATGATATAATAGATTTATTATTATAGGAGAGACATAATGTCAGCAGAATTAGATAAGAAGCGAGCTAAAGGCCGAGGCAATAGAAATACTATTGATGGCCAATACCATGGTTCGATGCCAGTGTACGATGCAAAAACTACACCAACAGATCCAAAGATTTATTGGAACGAATGGAGTAATGCTGCAAATTGGTTTAACTATAAGTGTAAGCCAAAAGACTTTAAGTCATATGCAGTACGTTATGCTAAAGAATTCCTTAAAGTTTCTAAGGATGACTTAAAGAATCTTAAAAAGGTTTCTGATATTCGCTTTTTACCTATATCAAAACTTGTAGCAGTACACTTTACTGGATTTAATTATCGTAAAGCTGAACGTGAGTTGCTTAAGATTCATGTACAAGATTTAATTGAACAAGGTAAGTTAATCGTTGATAAAGTCGTTAAAGATGATAATATATCAAAGGTTGTAATATCGATTCAAGATCGTATGCGTACTAAAATGATGGAAACAATCTATAACGAATTTGATGAGACTGTAGTTGAAGGTTGGTTTGATAAAGACTTTAATACAAAGTTTGATGCTTATAATGCAATTAAACGCCATGACGTAAAAGGACCATCAGTAAAAATGTTTGCTGATAAGATCACAATATTATATACTGAACTTAATGATGCATACACTAAAGATTGTGAACAAGCAGTCGACGCGTATTCTCATTGGTCACGTCCTAATATTAAAAAGGCTATGAAACAATTAACTATAGTCTTAGATGATATTGAGAAAGCGCAACTTGCAAATAAAGCTGTACGTAAGCCACGGGCTTCTAAACCTAAGGCATCAGACAAACAAGTGGCTAAGCTTAATTACCTTAAGGATGATAATGAAAGTAAGCTAGCGTCCATCAGCCCTATTCAAATCCCAGGTGCTAAGGTCTTATACATCTACAATGTTAAACAAAAGAAAATAACAGAGTTTATAACTGATCATGCTAATGGCTTTATGGTATCAGGGTCATCATTAAAGAACTTCGACGACAAATTAAGTAGATCATGTACGCTTCGTAAGCCTGATGATATACTACCACAAATTCTTAAGAAGACACAGAAGCAGATTGATAATGTCTTTAAGGGTCTCACCACGAAGGTCAGTGTACCAGCTGGCCGTATCAATAAGGATTGCATTATACTGAGGGTCATCAATTGAGTGAACTAAAAGACTATAAGATTATGACTAAGAAGAGATTTTCTTCAGCAGTCGAAATGTTAGTCGCAACAAAGAAACTAAGTTATATCGATGCTATTACACATATAGTTGAAGAACGTGGAATGGAATACAGTAACGTCAAACGGCTGTTATCCGATTCAATTAGACAGAAGCTAGAAGTAGAAGCATCAGAATTAAAATTAATTACAACAACACCCGGCAATAAACTACCATTATAGGAAAACACCATGAGCACAATTATTATTCCATCATCAGACGCAGATCGTAAAATCATCAAAGATGCAATGACTGAGTTATCTAACTCTATGGTTCGCATTGAGTCTGAAAAGAACTTCATCAAAGAAGCTATTGAAGAATTAAACGATAAAGTTGGTATCGATAAGAAGCATCTACGTAAGTTAGCTAACGTATACCATAAGCAAACTCTTGCTCAAGTCACTGGCGAAATGGAAGACTTGGAAGCATTATATGAATCATGTCTTAAGTAAGATGGATCCATTTGAGTCATACAAACTTTATAATGCACTCAAGCTTCATTTCGAAACAGACGGATATGATGCAGTAAAGTATCATTATAAAACTCGAGTTAATCCTCAGTCTTTCTTTAAACGGAGAGACAAGTATTTCTTTGCCAAGCTCGGTAAGAGTTATGGCAAGGATCTATTAAAGTATTATGTATCAAACTTTATACAGGACGTCAAGTATGTCGGTGATATGCTAGGCCTTGATGGAGAGACTAACTATAACGATATGGTTAAAGTCCATGAATCATTATCGTATAGGTTTAAAAGTGATATAAATATATTATCATCGATGGTCAACTCATTCGATGAAATGTTGGAGTGTAAGGATAACGAATACCCAGTAGTTATCAATGCATTCTTACAGCAAGAAATTTGTTTAGAAACTGTGGTCATACTAAATAAACTCACAAGGTTTATGGAGAAGGCAGATAAACAAATAACAGAGACAATCATGTGGCCTGATCTGTCTCGTAAAGTTCAGAAGTACGATCCATTTGTTTCGATTGACCGAGATAAGATGATAAAGATCGTAACAAAGTCCTTTACAAGTTAGTGATAATGTGTTATAATATACATTACATTATGAATAAAGTGGATAATTCAGAAAATACAAAACATACATTGGAGAAAACAATATGTCTTTAAGTAATTTAAAATCTAGTCGTGGCTCGTCTATCGACAAACTCGTTCAAGCAGCAGAAGCTGTATCTCAAAAAGCAGAAACAAAATCATACGGTGATGACCGTTTTTGGAAGCCTACTCGTGATAAAGCTGGTAATGGCTATGCAGTAATTCGTTTCCTTCCACCCAAGGAAGGTGAAGATTTACCATGGGCTCGTTATTGGGATCATGGCTTTCAAGGACCAACCGGTATGTGGTATATCGAAAACTCATTAACTTCTATTGGCCAAGATGATCCTGTTGGAGAAGCAAATGCAATCCTATGGAATACTGGTCGAGATGAAGATAAAGCTCTTGCTCGCGAACGCAAACGTCGTTTACACTATGTGTCAAATGTGCTTGTTGTATCAGATCCATCTAATCCACAAAATGAAGGTAAGGTATTCCTTTATAAGTTTGGTAAGAAGATCTTCGACAAGATCATGGACGTGATGCAGCCTCAATTCCAAGATGAAGATCCAGTTAACCCTTACGATTTCTGGGAAGGTGCTGACTTTAAGATCAAGATTCGTAAAGTTGAAGGTTGGGTAAACTACGATAAGTCAGAGTTCGGTAATCAATCAGCTCTGTTTAACTCAGACGAAGAAAAGCTAGAAGAAGTATATGCTAAGGTTCATTCATTAGCAGACTTCACTAAGGCTGAAAACTATAAGACTTATGCTGAACTTAAAGCTAAGTTTAATAAGGTATTAGGTGTTGATGCTGGTCATGCGGCAGTAGCAGAACCTGCAGTAGCTCAGACATTGGCTGAACCAACATACACTGAAGCTCCTGCTGGTGCAGCACCAACTGCTGAAGCTGAAGATGATACCCTTAGTTACTTCGCTAAGTTAGCACAAGAATCATAGTATAATAATAAAGAGCGGTGTATACCGCCAGGCAACACGCTTAAGGAGTCCTTCGGGGCTCCTTTTTTTTATTAGCCATAAGCCAATTCAGTACTCGTTCCAAAACCTCTCTTACGACCAGAACGACCACTAACGACACTTGTATTTGAATTAGATCTACTTGAGTTATCAACATTAGTTATAGTAACTGGAGCAGCTGCTTGATTGAAGAATTGTCCTTCCATCTTATTATTCATAGAAGACATATCCAACTCATCACCACGATCATCAGCTGATACTTCAAGCTTATCAACCTTATCGGTAGCACTGCCGGTTGACATTACTTCAGCATACACTCGAGTATAAGCTTCACTAGGTGATTCTCCACCAGGTGCTGCGGCTTTAATAGCTGCAAATGCACCAGCCCCAAAAGCTTTAATGATAAGTTTTAATTGACTAAATCTTTCAACTAGATCATCAAATACTTGATTCATCTTATCTTGTATAGTGGAAAATAGATCAGTAAAACTAAAATCACTAAATATTTTAATAGCACCATTAACAAAACCAATAATGCCGTCTTGTATAGACGTAAAAAGATTTCTAAACATCGCAACAAAATCAAAATCAGGATCGTATTTTGTTTCTAATCCAAAGAGATCTGCCATAAATGTCATTGCCTTTTTAAGTAAATTAAAAGGAATACCAAATATTTGTGCAGGAAATTCAACTAAGCCGGCTTTAAATGCTTCGAATGCAGATCCAGTTTCATCGAATACACTTTTTACTTTTTGAAAGGTTTTTACAAGAGCTGCAATCGTTAGGGCTATGGCCGCGCCAATTAATATGGCAGGACCTAATCCAATACCAGCTGCAGCCATGGCAGCTTGAATACCCATCATGCCATTTTTAACTATACCAATAACCTTTACGATCTTACCAAAGTTAAGTGCTACGACTAAACCTAAAGCAAGAGATATATCTTTCCAGTTTTCTTTAAATAATTCTAATGCACCTTTAAAGTCACCTTCGAATAGTTTTGAAACAATATCAAACGCATCGATAATAACCGCTACAGTACGATCAATATATTCTTGTAGTTTAACCGGATTGAATATTGCTAATGCAACACCAGCTAGGCCTGCTAAGAAGCCAGCATTATCTTTAAATTTGCTAGCAAGGTTACCTATAGATCCTTTAATTCCTTCAAGTAACTTATTTTGTTTTTTGTTTGCCTTTTGAGCTTCCCTACGTTTTCTTTCTTGTTCTGCACTTGTAAGTACACTCTCTTGGTTTTTTGTTTCTAAGTCAATTTGTTTTTGATCACCAGAAGCTATAGCAGTTTTTAATCTTTCAGATGTTTCTGCAAAAGATTTTTGTATAGATAATGCATTAGTCTTACCTAGCTTATCCTTACGATCTGTGTCAGCTACTAATTGACTGAGTAAGTCATTTCTTTCAGTATCAGTTTTTTTACTTTGCTGTTCTTTATTCTGCTCTTTAATTGCAGCGGCGAGCTGTGCAATACCCTGAGCATCCTTTCCACCAAACCCTGATTCCAATTGCTTATCAGACAATTTGCTGGGGTCAAATTCTTTCTTTTTCTTTTTTGGATCTGGTTTCATCTTAGCCATAACTTATACCTATTTCTTTTTAAGAGCTTGTGTACCAAAGAACGCAGCGACGATACCGGCAACAGCAACAAAATATGTTGGTGCCATATCACCCAGTGTTTCCTGAGCTTGGTCTAGACCTGCTAGAGATGCAAGGACAACAGCAAAGGGATATAAGAGTAATCCACCTAAAGCAAACCATGTCATGTTGCGTTGAGCATCACGCATAGCATCTGCATCTTCGAGTTCTTTTCGTTTAAACTCAAGATACATTGCTTCCTCTTCGCTAGATACCTTACCATCACCGTTAGTATCTGCGGGGTGGAATACTTTATCTTCTGACATAATTATTTCCTATTTTGTTGTTGCTTAAGTCGTTCGTTTTCTTCTTTAATATGTTCCTGTAATAATGTAGTATAGATCTCACGTTCCCACGGCACCATGTTATCTAACTCTGTTAAACTATATCCATGGTGCTGCATCATCGCAAAGTTTGTCTTATAATGGTTATATAAGCTATCGTGAGAGAGGCTTAACCAAAAAAACTTTGTAAGCCACTTAACACAATTTTATTATCATGACCACATTCTTCGCACTTATATTCTAATTCATATTTAAGTGCTGGGATAGTTTCAAAGTATGATGTCAATTTAGTAAACTGATCACTATTCAATGAATCAATAAAATCCTTTAATTCTTCTCTTTTCGAATCACTTGCTAGATAAACATTATCAGCATCATAGATTGATTCAATACAATCAATTAATACTTCCATAATACCAGCAAGTGATTCTAATTTATCCGATTGATGTTTTCCAATATCTCCAACCTTAGGATACGATAGTGTTAAACCGACATCAGCCGTTAACTTAATAGTTGTATTACCACTATCCATAACTGGCGTTTTAATATCGTCAAAGCGAATCAATTCTTTATGTTCATGATCGCACTCTTCACACTTAGCTTTTACTTCGGTAGATTCACCAACCGATTTAGATCTAAGCTTTAAGAATAATGCTTCTAAATCAAACATCGTTAATTGATTGATATTTAGATCATCATACACACAGCTACTAATTACGTCTTTAATAGCTCCTAAAATTTGTTGTTGATCTTGTGATTCCATTGCAATCATTAAGATCTTTTCTTCTTTTACTAAGTAAGGTCTATACTCTACTTCCTTTCCTAGTGATGGTACAATTGTCTTATACTTCGCAGCATTCAATACTGGTAACGCCATAATAAACTCCTATAATATTAAAATAATGATCTAAATGTTTCTAATCCACTTGTTAATTTACTTGGTAATTTAATGTCAAATGGTAAATTTGGTATTGCTGATATTGCTTGTGATATTTTCGACTGTACAAAATTCTCTGGTATATATCGATCATAAGCAAATGTTACACTTATTTTTTGCAATGAATTCTCTGATGAGTTATTTAATTCAATTGCTGCTATACTAATTGGATAAGCATTTAATAATCTTATTCCGTATACATTTTTATCGAAATCATTTAGTTGCTGAATAACGATATCTGTTTGATAATTTGCTTTATATCCTAATTGATAATTTTCTGTATCTACAATTGATGACATCCATGTTTCGAACATATCTTTCATATAATAATCATTCGTAAGATAGAAGGTCATTGTAACGTCGTCATCAATAAAACCATTAGGTATCTTTAAAGTTTCTCTTTCAGCTGATATATCCAATGTATTAAAACTACGACCAGGCATCTGAGTCGACTCACATAAGAATGCAATATCTCTAGGATCTGATATAAGACTCTTTGCATTAAATGAGCTGCCATCTAATAAACGACCAATGATATCAAATGGATCTAAGTTTAAAAGACTCTGTGATGGCGGAGTAAAGATCGTAAGAAAGCGATTAGTCTTTGCTAAGCCACCTCTTTTACCAACTATAGATTTTAAGTTATCAATTGACATATATCTTATCCATTGTATTGTTTGCGAGAATATCTCCAAACAGTTTCTTTTTTAACTTTAGCAAATTGTTCTACTGGTAAGAATATTGCTATTTCCCATTCACTCATAGGAACTCTTACTGGTTGACCTTTCACTTGACTATTTAAATAATGCTTAAAGCAAGGTTGAAATTCTTTAAACTTTTTAGTCGATTGTAGTAAATCATATCGTAATTTTAATCGACTCTTATCTGTTACGTTTTTAGGTGCAGTCTTCATTAACTCGTCTAAGAATCTAGCTCTTACTCCTGGTGCCAAGTAATGTAGATTCAAACCATAGAATCCACCAGGAGCTGGTTCAACTACTATGACCATAGGAAACTTATCATAGTATGGTAATGTCTTCTTATGCTTAGGATCATAGAAGTACATGTACATGCTACCAGAGATCTCTTTCGATGATGGATCTAATGCGTCATCCTTTAAAAGTTTACGAGGATTCACATCACCTAGTTCATTAACCTTTTTACGGAACCAATTCTTAGACTGTTTAGTCCTTGCTTGGATTCCAGCTCTTTGAGCGTTTGCTTGTAGTGTATCAAATAGACTTGCCATATCTTTATTTATATCAATTAGTCCTTTACATTTGAGTGAAAGTATGTTATAATAATATAGTTACCCGGTGAGGCAGAGGTATACTATTTTTTCTTAATGGTTGATTTCTTTTTAACAGGAGTCTTCTTTTTAGTTGTTGACTTCTTTTTCTTAATAGGAGCTCCAACTATTTTAATACCCTTAGCCTTTAATGTATGTTCAGTCCATATCTCAAAGGTCCAACCACGATCTTCTGCATAATCCCTAGCAGCTTCCCATTTATCAGTATTCTTTATATATGTTGTGACTTCAGTGATGTACTTCTTTGTCTGTCTTGATGGTTGTTTAGGTGGTTTAGTTTCTTTGTCTGGCTTGATCTCAACAAGTATGACATGACCCGATTCCATCTTAATGAGTAGATCAACATAATACCTATGCATCTTCTTATCAACCTTCCATCTATATGGTACAACCACCTCTTCCGAATTCCAAGCAATAACTTGTGAATTAGCTTCGCACCATTTAAAGCAAGACTTCTCCCATAATGATCTGTATGTTATTTTAGACGGATCTCCGACATACTTCTCTGGTTTTTTTATTTTGTATTTGCCTGAATAAGCCATATAAATAAAGGTATAGTAGTTAATGTATGTATTATTTATAGGGTAAATTGTATGTCTAAAATTTATGTCTTTCCAGAAGCTTTAAGAGAAAAAGCAAATATAGGAACTGGCTTTCCATTTGTTTCTTTCGAATTTGTTAAAAGAGCATTGCCAGAAAACGCTGCAATATATTTATATTTGCCACAAGGCTTTTCTGTACCAGATTCTGCATCTTATGGTTCGGTTGATCTAGGGCTAGTTGGAAGTGGTGCTGGTGGAGCATTGTCTAAAGGTGAAAAAGAAGCAGTAGCCACAGAAGCTGTAGGTAAAATATTAAATGAAGTTGGAGCAGCCACGGTATTTACTCAACAAAAGATAAAAGCCGGTGAAGCGCTTAACCCTAATACCGTACTACAGTTTGATAACGTTTCTGTTAGGACATTTAATTTTACATTTAAACTTGTTGCAGAATCACAAAAAGAAGCACAGTCTGCTTTGTTAATAGAAAATATGTTTAGAGCAGCTTTATATCCTGAAGTGAAGAATAGATTATATTTAGAATACCCTCCAACGTTTAATATTAAATTCTACCATGGTGGTAAAGAAAACATTTACATGCCACAGATCATGGAATCATATTTAGCGAGTATGAATACTGTATATAATGCATCGTCTAATATGTATCATGCTGATGGTTCTCCGTCTGAAATAGATGTTACATTAACGTTCACTGAGACGAAAGCTCTTACTAGAGAAGTGTTATATCCTAATGGAAACGCTATCAATAATCAAACAAACGATGCCTCATTTGGTCTTGATTCTATTGAACAAAAAATTAAAGATAAAATTTCATCTATTAGAGATATATTTTAGGAGTATATGTAATGTCATTTTTTAGTCAATTTCCAAAGGTATCGTATGACTTTAATCGTAGTGGTACTATTCAACAAATGGTTAATATATTTAGATCTGTTAGATCGAGAACAACATTATTAAATAGAAGTACTCTATATAAAAATTATGTTATTCAAGATGGTATGAGACCAGATATTATATCAGAAAAACTATACGGTACTCCAGATTATTACTGGACATTTTTTATTATTAATGATTTCCTACATGATGGGTTACAGACTTGGCCTATGTCTGAACTGGCATTACAAGAATATATGACAAAACATTATTCTGGTAAAGCAATGATTTTTACTCCTGGAGCGGTATTAGAAGCAAATGGTGAGCAGTATACTAGTAATTCAATTGCAGGTAAATTAGAGTTAGGTGCTTTAGTGTATGGTATTAAATCTGGTGCTATCGGCAGAATAAAAAGAAAAGATATTGATTTAAACTTAATTGTAGTAGAAAATATTGTTAATGGTGTCGAAGGAAAAAATCCACAGACTGGGCAGACTGATACATCTATAGATGGTGGAGCGTTTCAGGAAAAAGAATATATACAATCGGTATATACCGATGAAGTTGGTATTAAAGTAGAGCTTTCTACTGATGACTTTAATTCGTTATCTCCTGATATCATATATGATTATGCTGAGGCTCCATCGTTTTATTATATCGATGGTGATATCGAAAAGAGAGCTGTCACTTCACCAACAGGTATATCAACACAAGCTAGTCAAATAACTCCAGTATATTCTGAAGTACAATGGAGTTCTGACTTACAAGGGCAGTTAACAAATCCACCATATGATCCAACCTTATTAAACCAAACACAGCTATCTAATGATGATCTGGTTATACATACTAACACATCATCAGTAAAGCCTTTGATTTATAGTGGAGGTTATCAGATAACCGCTGATGATTCACCCGGTCAAATTGTATTTCAATCTAATCGTGAACATATCATTGCCCAGAACGAAAAACACTCTTATATCCGAGTAATTAATCCGAATTCAATTACTGAATTTGTTGAAGAATTTGAGAATTTAATCAATGCCTAGATCTTCGAAAACATCGAGTACTAAAGCATCATCTCCAGCTTCATATGAGATTCATAGCTTAAAGCTTATAATGAATGATGGTTCTACTATAGACATAAAGACTCTTGTCTCTGAAGTCATTATAAACGAAAGTTTGTTTAACCAATCAATACAAGTTGATCTTAAAGTTGTCGACGGTTTTGATTTGTTTCAAAAATCGCATATGTCTGGTGGTGAGAAAGTAAAAATAAAAATTCGAAGGAAAGATAATAGTAAAACTACTAGTGAAAAAATATTTGATCTTGAAGTGTATATCGCAGAAATCTTAGATCATTCTAAGCCTAAAGCAAGTATACAGTATTATAAGCTTATATGCTTAAGTTCACATGCCTTTATTGATCGAATGAAAAAACTTAATCGGTCTTTTACTGGTAATATTAATGCGCTTATAAGAGACATATGTAAAAATGATTTAGGTGTAAAGTCTGTAGATTTCTCTAATAAAAACCTTGCATCGATTAAAGGTATATATCCTAATTTAAACCCGTTGCAAGCAGTCACATGGTTACTTAGAAATTCATCTGATGAATCAACACCATTTTTTTTCTATGAAACAATTAATGATGGATTGCAGTTTAATTCATATAAAGAGTTACTTGAAACTGAAGTGTATAAGACATATAATAACACACCATATTATGTAAATGAGGTTGACACACCAGAATACTTTGATGAAGCTTCTAAAAAGATACTTGAAATGAATTCTGAATTAGACATGTCTAAGTATCAACAGATAAGTAACGGTGCTTATGCTGCATCTACATACTGTATAGATATATCCAATAAAGAATATATAACATCAAAATTTAATCGTTCTAATAATGAACTGATGCAATTGAATAAACATAATTCTCTTTCAAATAAAATATCGTTTGATGATTCTATTGTAAGTGAAAATTATGCTTCAAAAGAATTTTTTATATCTACTAATGCTAATTCATTTGGAACTGAAGTTAATTATCATGGTACGATTAAAGATAATCTTACAAAGAAAAATTCATATTTTCAAAACTTAAAGTTTATGGGATTAGATATAGTTATATACGGAGACTTTGATTTAAGTCCTGGTAAAATTATCGAACTAACCATACCAAAGAGTACTGATGTAAATATACTAAAGGCTGAAGGTAGAGACGCAATGAAAGATAAACTTCTTTCTGGGAAATATGTTGTATCATCTATTGCTCATGTGTTCGATGGCAATGAATATAAATGTGATATCGGTTTACAGAAAGATAGTTTACTATATGATTTAGATTCAAAAATAACAATTGGTAATTAATATGAATAGAAATAGTGATAGCTTTATCGGTGGTAGCTTTACTTGGTTCACGGGAGTGGTCGAAGATCGATTTGATCCTGAAGAATTAAATAGAGTTCGTGTTCGTTGTTTTGGTTACCATACTGAAGATAAAAGTGCTATCGATACTGAAGATCTACCATGGGCTACAGTCATGATGCCTACTACAGCTTCTGGTACTTCAGGGGTTGGTGATACGCCTCATGGATTGATGGAAGGTTCCTGGGTTGTTGGATTCTTTAGAGACGGACCATCTGCTCAAGACCCTATTATTATGGGATCGGTTGCATCTAAGAATAGTCCACGTTCTAAAGATCTTGGATTCACTGGTGCCAATTATCCTACTGGTGATTATGCTGAAGAGTCAGACGTTAATTACGCAGCAAGGCAAACTAAATATACAACAAGTAATGCATTACAACAAAGAGAATTAGGATCAGCAGCAGTTACTTCAATACAAACTGCGTCACCACCTAAGGTCACGACTGTTGCGACAGATAAAGCTGAATCATATTATACTGAATCACCATTTGAAGTAATGCCTCCATTAGGTGATGATAGAGTTGGTGGTGCACACGTACCAGATTATCCATATAATAAAGTAAATGAATCAGAGTGTGGTCACGTAGCAGAAGTTGATTGTACTCCTGGATTTGAACGTACTCATCGATCACATACTTCAGGTACATATGAAGAGATATACGCAGATGGTACAAGGTCAATAAAAATAACAGGTGAAGACTACGAAGTAGTTGTATCAAATAAAAATGTTCATATTCGTGGTAATTGTAATATGACTATTGATGGAAATTTAAGACAATTAGTCTATGGTAACTATCACCTTGAAGTAGAAAAAGATATGACAATGGATATCAAGGGTTCGTTGCAACAAAAGATTGGTGCTAACCATGAGACTGAGGTTGTACTTGGTCGTAGTACAAATATTGGTACTGATGATAGTTTAACAGTGATGAATAACTCTACATCAAATATAATTGCAGACAAACTTGTTACAGTAGGCGGCAACTCGTCACACACGGTAACAGGTAACTGTGGGATAACATCACTTGCAAATTTAAACTTATTTAATGCTGAGAAATTCAGTCATACATCGTTAAATAACTTTGCATTAACTATTGATGGTGCTCAATTGATTGGTGTTACTGGTACTCAAGTAACAGATATTACTGGTTCACAAACAACAACAGCAGCGTCAATGGATATCAATGGTGGTAGTGGAATTGATATGGATGCATCAACGATTAATCTGAACTAAGGAGTCAATATGCCAGGAGTCACAAGATTGGGAGATGGTCATATAGGGCATGCTAGTCCTACGCCTAATCCATTTCATAAAACTAGTTATGCTGGTGGTTCTTCTAACGTGTTTGTTAATGGTAAAAATGTAATACGAGCTAATCAAGATTCTACTGGATGCGGAGATCCAGCAACGGCAGGATCAAGTACAGTTTTTGTTAACGGTAAACCAGTTCATCGAATAGGTGATGCTACCGGTGGTCATGGTAGTTGGGTTCCAAATGCATCGGGCCAAGGTTCATCAAATGTTATTGCAGGCGGATAGGAGTAGGTTATGAGTACATGTGGTGATAATGTAAATTTAGATAAACTAAAAGAATTACAAGGCGGTCTTGACTCTAAGTTACAAGGTGGCAAAGATCAACTTGCTTCTCTCAAGACTGACATGACTGCAATGAAAGCTGAAGCCGAATCGTTTAAGCCTACTATACCTACAAAGGAAAGTTTTCAACAAGAGTTACAGGATCTTGCTGCACAAAATGAAAATGTAATTGCGTTCGAAGCAAAGAAAGCTCTACTAAAAAGCAAGTATACAAGTGCCGAAGCAGACTTTGATGCAACATTAGAAAAATTAGGAATGAGCACTTTCCCTCCTACTCAACCTGATATAAATACTATATGTGCAAACGCAGCAAATGTTGTATTAGATGAAGCTGGTAATGCTATTGTAGAACCTGAACCACCTAAGGTTGCTGATGTTGTACCACCCCCGCCTGTTCCTAAAGCTGTATATGTTCCTGACGTTGAAGAGATTAATAAAGATCTGATTAAATTTGCTTCTAGAATGACTTTTAATAGAATAAAATTTCTTACCGATAGATTGTTTGCCTTTGGACAAAAGAAAAGAAAGCAAGAATATTATGAGCTTTCAGGGCCTGAAGTATGGATATATACATTTGAATCTGGTGGAGCAAATATTGATGAAGTAAAAAAGTTTAACTATACTGTTGCAGACTTAAGATCACGACAAGCGGCTTTAAAACAAAAACGTCCTACAAATGCAGAAACTGACGCTTATGATTTCCAAGCACAAGGTAAATTAATAGAAGAAAACTATAATAAATATAAAGCTGAATATTCCTCGTATGCAAATGCTGGACCATTCGCACAAGCTTGTACAGAATATGTCGCTAGATATAAGAAAAAGAATGGAATCACTTAATGGCTAATCCAAACTATGCATCATTACTTGCACAAATTGCAGCAGAGACAGATCCAACTGCTAAGCAAGCTTTAATAGATCAGTGTTATGTTTTTACTGAAGATCTTACTACGACTGAAAAAGAATTATTTAATTATGTCACATCGGATTATATGACCGATAATCCGGGAACTACAACATCATACGTTGGTATATACTATGGAGAAGATGGAATAATACAATGACTATTACTAAAAGAGCTACAAAAGGTAGTGCACTCACATATAACGAAATGGATGAAAATCTTCGTGATCTATATGAAGACACTGGAATACACAGAGTTTTAACAAACGGATCTGGAGCCAATGAGCAAGTCCATGGTGATGTGATAGGTATCATCGGGGGTGCATTAGCTAATGCTAATAATCCAACATCAAGGTTCGGGCCGATTGTCGATATATACAGAGATGTTGACAGGGCAGACGAGATCAACAATACTAACGCGCTAGGAGCTATTGCATTTTCTGGTCGTAATGAAGACGACGTAAAAGTTAGTTACGCATCAGTTCACGCGAATATAGGCAGCACTGCTGATGATGGAGAGCATAGTGCTAATCGTCTTGTATTTTCAGTTGCAGATGGTACTAGCGGAGCAGCTTTTGATAGTTATCTAAATGATAGCTTTAATGTTGGTCATACTGCAGTAATAAACGCAAGTGCCGATTCATTGCAAACTACTGGTAAGTTTGCAACAGATGCTGCTGAAATTCAACTTGGTGATTCAGCTCACCAAAGTATCCACGCGACTGTGATGAATTCGGGAAACAGACCTAACGCTGATTTTTATTTGCCAACTACTGACGCTGCTAAAGTTTTAAGTATCGGTGGCATGGGACCGAACTCATCTTTTGCCTTTACTACTGCGAATAAAACTACTATACAAATGCTTCAATATCGTGGGCAGCATATGATTAAAGCTTTTTCAGCAGCATCTGTTGAATTTGATTTACCAATAGTCCAAAATAATAGTACTTTAAGTACAACAACAGCAGGTGTTGGTGATGTGTGGCAAATTAGTCACGCTGGCAACACAGGAACTACTATAACATTAGACAGAGATGGTAGTGGTACAGCTCAGGATGTATATTGGGTAAATGGTACTAGCTTAGTTCAATTTACAAATAACCCTACAATAGCTTTTGGTGGTTCGCTTATGTTACAAGCAGTATACGCAGGGACATATATGATATTCAACGCAACGGGGTTAACAGATGCTTAATATAGAAGAATTAATAGCAAGTGGTGATGTGGGTGCAGCTTTAGCGGCGGCCGCCGAAGACAAATGGGGTAAGCTACGCAGACTAAGAAAGGAGCTATTAAATGATAGTGATCGTACTCAGTTAGCTGATGCTCCTCTTACAGATACAAAGAAAGCTGAATGGGCTACATATAGACAAGCACTACGTGATATGCCGATAACAAACGAATCTGCAACTTCATACGAAGACATTGTATGGCCAACTAAACCATCATAGTTAATATATGAAAAATACAATAACTGCATAGGAAATTTATATAAATAACTATTATGGCTAATTATTCAAATACATCAGGAACAGGTACTTCAATATTATACAGTGATGGATCTGCTGTCAATGGTACTGAAGTTAATAGATACTCTGATTTAAATTTACAGATGATACCGCATCCTCAAAAAAGAGATATAGTTCCACTAAAGGGCGAATTGGCTGTTAAGAATGCAGTAAAAAACTTATTGCTTACTAACTTTTTCGAACGGCCATTTAACTCTACATTAGGTGCTAATCTAAGAGGTTTATTATTTGAACCAGCTGATGCTATCACAAAGCTAGCATTAGAGAATGGTATCAAAAACGTTTTAAATAATCATGAGCCAAGAATAGACAATGTTAATGTGCTAGTTCAAACTGCTCAAAATGAAACTGAGTATAGAGTGAATGTAATATTTAGTATAAAGGCAACTGATTCTGTAGAAGAAGTAGAAATCAATTTAATACGATTAAGGTAAAATACCATGGCGTCAAATTTAAATGTCACAGAGCTTGATTTCGATCAAATAAAAGAAAACATAAAAAGCTTTATGAAATCACAATCACAATTTAACGATTATGATTTTGAAGGTTCAGGCTTAAATGTATTAATGGATGTGCTTGCATATAATACGCATTATAACGCGATGATTGCTCATTTTGCTTTAAACGAATCATTCTTAGATTCAGCTCAAATACGAGGTAATGTTGTATCAAGAGCAAGTCTATTAGGTTATGTTCCACGATCGGTACTAGCACCTAGAGCAACGATACAGCTCGTAGTAGACGTGTCTGGATTCCTAGGTGTTATACCTACGTCTTTAGTTATAGAGCGTGGAACTAAATTTAATACTCTTGTGGATAATGTCTCGTATACCTTTTCGGCATTACAATCTCAAACTGCAATTTTAGTTACAAACGGAAATGTTAAAAGTTTTACCTTTACTGACATCCCTATTGCACAAGGTGTATTTAGATTTTTATCTTATAGAGTTGATAATGATATAGAAAACCAAAAGTTTCAAGTTTCAGATTCGAATGCTGATACTACATCATTACGAGTACGTATACAACAAAACCAAGAAGCTAATTTATATGATTCATATTCACAGTTTACTACATTACAAGAAATAGATTCATCAAGTCAAGTATATCACTTACAAGAAAATTCAAGTGGCTACTATCAAATATTCTTTGGTGATGGTATTATTGGTAAGAAGCCAGTGAATGATAATATTGTTACAATAGACTACTTAGTAACTGATGGTGAAGCTGCCAATGGTGCAAATACATTTACTTTGTCGACAGACTTTCCTACTCTTCCTTCTGGTGATATTACAACTGTTACTACTACGATTACTTCGGCTAATGGTGGTACACAACCAGAAACAACAGAGTCAATTAGATATAATGCACCTATTACTTTCCAAGCACAGGATAGAGCTGTAACATCTCAGGACTATGCTGCAATCATTCAAAGAAACTTTGCAAACATAGAATCAATATCTACTTGGGGTGGTGAAGATCAACTTATACCAGATTATGGTAAAGCTTATGTAAGCATTAAACCTCTTATCGGTGATGCACTTACTACAGCTGAAAAGAATGAAATCGTTGGTATTCTTACAAATAAAAATATTGTTTCGATTAAGCCGGAAATTTTAGATCCTGAGTTTACTAATATTGAAGTAGATGTAATCTTTAAATATAATCCAGCTCTTACGAGTAGGTCACAGTCTGCTTTAGAATCATTAGTAAAAGATACTATATTAGATTATAACTTTAATCAGTTAAATAAATTTGATGGTGTGTTTAGACACTCGGAGCTTTTAACGTTAGTTGATAATTCTGATCCTGCTATTACGAGTTCGACAATCAGACCGTTTATGTTTAAGAATATTACTCCATCGACTGTTAAGACCGAGAATTCTTTTACATTAACTTATGTGAATTCATTCTTTATTAAAAAAGGTGTTGAGTATAGCATATCAAGTACACCATTTAAAATTGGTGGTGTAGATCACTTCTTTGGTGATACTGAAATATTTGATTCCGTTAACAGAACTGTTATGATCTTTAAGGTAGCAGATGGAGTTAATCAAATTGTAATCCCTGACGCTGGATTAATCAATGTGACTACGGGTGTAATTACATTAAATAATTTTGCAACAGACGATACTACTGCTATTCGAGTTACTATTGTTCCTAATTCATTGGATTTGGCGCCTAAACGAAATCAGATTATTAATATAGAAGCTTCACAAATTCTATCATCAGGTTCAATTGACAAGATCGCTTACTCAGGCCCGTCTGGCGCAATTGACTATACAACTACAAGCAGAATGAGATAACTATGGCAGTTAAAAGTTTAAAGAATTTAAATTCATTTTCTCGTGGTTACATAGAAGGCACGAGCAATAAAATCGATTTTAGCACAACACTAACTGGTATTGTTGCAACTGCTGGTGTCGTAAATAGTACTACTATATTATTTACTACAAACTTGACTATTAATGCTGGAGAACACAACGAAATTTCTCCTACGGTTGGACAAGTACTTTCAGGTCCAGGTGTAGTTGGTATACCAAAAGTTATTGATTCAAGTACTACTGCTGACGCTGACAGTGTTACTTCAATATTAGTAGACATTCCACAGACAATTGGCCCTGGAGTTCGTTTAACTGTAAGTAATACAAACTCTGGAATAAATGAATACGAATTAGCAGGTAGCACATTATCTAGATCTAAAGAAGATGTTAGACTAGAGCATTTAGTTCCAGGTGAGCTTTTAAATTATGCCACGGATTCGAATTATAATAATAACTCTTCAGGTGGTATAAAATCTTTCCTTGATTCATATTATCAATTTATGAACACTGAAGAATTCTTATTTAGATCGATTGAAACATTTGAAGATGTAGTAATTAATAATATTTCTACCATACGTATACCAGATCCAGATCAAAAGAATAATAAATTTTTTAGTTTAGAAGGTGCACGAGCTTCACAGTTTTATGATGATCATGGTAATGTATTAACGGTAGGTGATAATAATGTTGATTTCGATATTAATTTCTATGATATCAACATATATAACGCAGATAATATACCAGATGACTATGGATTAGAATTTGATTCTGGTAAAACTGTATCTATTACTAATTTGCCTTCTCGACTGAATAATAGAAAGATCAAGATGATTACTTCTATTCAGAATTATGTAGGTGCTAATCCTTCGTTTAGATTAAATACAATAGAAGACTCTTTAAACATCAATGAGACTGAAGAAGAGTTTCTAAATATGATGCAGAAAGAAATTGCTCCTGCTGTAGATCAAAATGTTAAAGTTAATAGAAGAGCTCTATATCAAAGACTAATAGATTTTTATAAGATCCGTGGATCTAAAGATTCGATTGATACATTTTTTAAATTATTCTTCCAAGATGAAGAAATAGCAGTTGAATTTCCATGGGATTCAACACTCAAAACTTCAATGGGTAACTGGGATAATCAATCATTAGTTGCTGCTAACTATACTAAACAAGTTAATAATGTTGTTGCGGGTGACCCAGAATCGGCTGACTTATACGGTACTTCTGTATCACTTGACGCTGTACGTAATACACTAGCCGTTGGTGCACCGGGTGAAACTGATGCTAGAGGTGCAGTATATATCCATACGACAACGACTGACGGGGTAAGTTGGACACAGCAAGCTAAAATCGTAAGTGCAACTGCAGCTGATAGCGATGACTTCGGATCAGTTGTTTCTTTATCTGGTGACATAGTAGCAATATCTGCTCCTGATGATACCGCATATACTGGTGGTACTGCTGCTAATAGTGGTAGTGTAGAAATCTGGGAAAGAGTTCTTACTGCTGCACCTTCAACATTTACTTGGCAACATAGAGCAACTCTTTTAGGTGCCGCGGCTAGCTTAAACTTTGGTACTGATATATCTTTAGACGGAAATACCGTTGCAATAACAGTTCCTGGTTATGATAATGGCGCTGACAAATCGAACGGTGCAATATTAGTTTATAAAGGTTTAGGTACAGACTGGACATTATCTCAAACAATTATTACACCACAGCAATTAAGTCAAACTGGTGTTAATGGATGGGGTACTAAGGTAGTATTAAGAGGTGATTATCTGGTTGCTTCATGGACAGCATATGATAATAATAAAGGTTCTGTTAGTGTCTTCCATAAAAATGATTCAACTGGTTTATATAATAGTGTACCAGAATTTGTTTTAAGTCCTTCAGAATTGTCAAACGATGATTTATTTGGTGCTGCTATTGATATCGATATAAGTGGTACAACTCTGCCAACTATAGTTGTTACTGCAACAGGATCACGAACTGTATATATTTATGACAGAGAAACAATTAATAATGTGGTTCAATGGGTCAACATAACATCATTTAAACCTACAACTGGTCAAACTGATGATTTATTTGGTACAACTGCAAAGATCTATAATCATAATGTTTTAATAGGTGCACCAAATTCCAATGGTGAAGGCGTTACCACTATCGCTAATTCTGGATTAGTATATCATTTCGAAAATGGCGATCAATGGGTTGAAAAAGGAGTATACAAAGAAACTCCAGTTGCTGGTAATAAATTCGGTTCGGTTATTGATATATCACGTAATAGCAAATACTATTTACTTGTTGGTACTCCATCTTCGACTAATGGTCATGTAGTTAATTTTATTAGATCATCACAGGCTGGTAAATACTTAAATAACGAAGGGTTTGTATCTGATAAACAAAAGCTTCAAGATTCAGAATTTTATCAAAAGTTTTCTTATATAATTAAAGCTGGTCGTAATATATCACAGTGGGAAAATCTATATAATAAATTAGTGCATCCAGCTGGATTTAAATACTTTGGTGAGATCTTAATTGTTATTAAAGCAGTAAGAGATAGCTTAGGTGATGGTGCTACTGAAACTGATGGTCCTAATACAACTGTTCTTGAAAAATCAGTAGATGTATTTGGTAATGAAATAACAATTGAACGACCAGTTAATGTCTATCCAGCATTGTTTGCTCTAAGAAAAACAATGTCATCGATGCCTGGAATTCAGCCTGGTCTTACTCGTGATGATATCGGAATACTTATCAAAATGTTCGCATCGGTATTCGGTCCTATTGGTATAGCTAGACCGAATAGAAGTGCTAGACTAAGTATTACATATCTATCGCCAGGTGGTGGAATAAGATCATCTGGTGTATCGATAGTGCAATCTGGTGCCGGATATAACATAGCACCTACAGTAAGTTCGAGTGGAGGAAGTAATGCAGTTATAGAAACTGAGATCGACGAATTTGGTGAGGTTATTAATGTAGTCGTAAAAGGCGGTCATCCAGTTGGTGTCCAACCAGCAGACAAGCCGGCGGCATTTTCATTCGACGGAACAACAGATAGTAACCGTGACGCAGATACAACTAAAACTGGTATCAGTACAACAACAGGTGGAAGTGGTAGTAATGGAGTCGTTAGTATTGTCATTGCGGCTGATAAAACAATCACAAGTGTAACTGGTACAACGGCAGGTACAGGTTATAAAGTAGGTGATGTAATTACAGTAGATGGTAATGCATTAGGTAGCGGTGCTAATAATTTATTATTAACTGTAAATGAAGTATTTAGTGGTACAGGCTATAGTGCAAACTCTGCTCTTACTGTCCAACCTTTAAGCGCTGTTGCAAATAGTGGTGTTGAAACTGCAATCGGTAAAGTTACTGATCTAACTCCTATCACATTAGCAAGTAATCCATTAACAGCAAATATATTCTATAAGATTACAGATCTTGGTGATGCTACTAATGATAACTTTAATACAATATCTACATCTGCTTATGACAGAACATTCTGGAAAGTAGGTGATATATTCCAAGCAGCAACTACTGGAAGTTCTCTAACAACAACAGCAAAGTTAGTGTTAGCTCCTATAGGTTTAGACTTTACACCTTTTGCAAATAAGAGATTCTTATTGCCACCAGAGATAATTATCGCAGAGCCTGATGCTATTGATAGTTTAGGTAAGCCTCTTACAAGCAATATTACGGCACAAGCTAATTTTACATTATCTAATCAAATATCAGTAAATGATACATCCATGTTAGTTGTAGGTGCTAGGTATGTTATATCAGATAAAGGTAATGCTACTGATGCTGATTTTAATATCTTGGCGTTTAAACAGAAAACATTAAATCCAATAGAATCGGTTGATACAATTGCCATGACTCATGCATCAACTGGTGCACACGCTGGAACGTATATTGTAAAAGATGGTGATGGATTTGCAACTGGGGCAGATGGTTCTGGTGCAGAATTTGAAATCACTATTAATAGTATAAGCAATGTTAAGGTTAAAGTAATTAAAGGTGGTACAGGCTATGCTATCAATAGTTCGTTTACTATATTAGGTTCTAAGTTCACAGCTGGTTTTAATACTACAAATGATCTTACCTTTGATGTTGCTGCATTGGGTAACTGGTCTGTTGGTGATGATTTCTATGCTAAGGAGTTTGGTACTGGATTGTCCGGTGCTACTACAGCTTATGTTGCACCCTATAACAGTGGCGGTACCATTACAGGATTTAAACTAACAAATGTTGGTTTAGGATATATAAATAATCCAATCGTAAATATACGTAGTAATGCCATACACGAGAAACGAGTACCTGATGTCATACCAATTCGAATAGTATCAAACGGTAATGATGTTATAGAAAAAGACGCTATCACTGGCTTAGTTACTAAAACATCTATAGATAGATCTAATGATTACTTTGGTCGAAAAGATTACGATGTTAAAGCAGTATTAGGTACAAAGAAATTTAATGGTGAATATTATATTAGCCAATTTGCTTCACTTACTATAGAAAATGTCGGTACAAGTAGTATAAATAAAAATAACGTTAACACAACAATTCAAACAGTAAAAGATAGAAATTCATAGGATAAAATTATGGCCGCAATCATATCAAATAACTTTAGAGCTTTAAACGCTAAAGGTTTCATCGAAGATGTAAGATCGGAATTAAGTAATGTCTACATTGGTGTAGGTAAAGCTACAGCATGGCAGGATGCTGCTCCGTCATTATCAGACTTCACAGATTCAGCAGCTGCTACTCCAGCAGATACAATAGACGATTTAAACCAAGCTCGAGCTAATATGGTTGGTATTAAACTATTGAGAGATAATGATGTATCTCATGTTGCACCAAGACATGATTGGGCTGCTGGTGAAATCTATGATCCATGGGATTCGAATGATACCAATATCTATGAGAAGCCATTTTATGTGTTGACAAATGATTTTAAAGTTTATAAGTGTATAGATCGTGAAACACTTGTAAGTGTCACATCTGATGTTCCTACAAAGGTACAAGCTGCGCCGTTTACTACAGCTGATGGTTACACTTGGAAGTATATGTACACCATCATTGCTGCGGATTCAGAAAAGTTTTTAACACGATCTTATATGCCTGTTAAAACTCTAACAGTCAGTACTTCATCTTTAGCAGGTACTGTTACAACGGCATATGCTGCTGACGCAGATCGTGTAGTTGAAATGCTTCATGAAAATCCAAACATTATGGTTGGTCAAACAGTATCGACTTCGACATTAAACGTGGGTACATTTGCACCTACCACCGTGGTAAAAGCTGTATCTGGTAGGTTTGTAACTATGTCTTCTAACACTGCTGATTATACTACTGATGCCGGCACAACATTTACATTCGGCGATTTTGAAGATACCAATCCGCTATATGATCAACAACAAGCACAAAAAGATAGTATTGCTATCAAAGGTGGTATTGATCGTATCGAAGTTACGAATGTAGGTACGGGTATTAGTAACACAGCTGCACAAATTGCAGCACAAATCCATATCGTTGGTGATGGACTAAATGCTGCTGTTGTAGAAGCTGGTGTTACTAAGAGTGCTAATACAGTTACTCGTATTGTTCCTACTACTCCAGGTACTGGCTATAGCGTTGCTGATGTTTCAATTATTAATGATTCATTATCAGGTAGCGGATTAGCTGCTCGAGCAATTATTGGGCCACCTTCGGGCCATGGTGCAGATCCTGTTGCTGAACTCGGTGGTTTCTACATTGGATTGAATAGTCAAATCAGTGGTATTGATGATGTTGATATTGCAAACAACCAAGACTTTAGACAAATTACTGTATTAAAAAATCCTACAGTTCTTGGCGCGGTACAAACTGAAGCCGTGGCAGCTGCAACTTCAAGTAATAGAGGAACATTTAGAACAACTAAGTTTGTTACTTATAATAGCAGTTCTGACAGTGCGGTGGCTACGATGGCAACATTTGTCGCAAACGGTAATGATGTATTAATAAAAGGCGCTACAGCAATTAATGGTGTATTACCTCAAGCATATGTTGTTAATGTTGATACGACTGTTGGCGTACGAAGAATATACTATGTACAAGATAGTCTTACAGGATATCAAGCTTTTGATGCAACTGGCGATGTAACATATGCTCATTCGGGTGCACCTACTGGTGCTCAAACCGGTATTACGTTAACTGCATCTAATGGAACTACAACATTCGATAAAACATCAGGCGAAATATTATTCCTTGAAAATAGAGACCCTATTCAAAGAAGTAGTACACAAATAGAAGACATCAAATTAATCATTGAATTTTAAAAGAGAAAATAAAACATGTCGATTACCAATGTAAAAAATATATTTTCAACGTACACATTTGACGATTCTACAGAAGCAAAGAATTATCACAGAGTATTATTTAAACCTGGGGTATCTGTCCAGGCTCGTGAGTTGACTGAAATGCAATCTAATTTGCAACGTCAGATTGATTATCATGGGCAGTATTCTTTCGCTGATGGATCTAGAGTAGTAGGTGGTGAAGTTGCGCTTAATACTGACTATGATTATATCAAAGTCGAAAGCAGCTTCACTAATGCGTCAGGAGCAGCTGTTCCTGCTAGTGCGTTTATATCTAGTCTTGTAAATGCCGTGAATGGCACATTAACTAATGCGAATGGCGTTGTTGCTCAAGTCATACAAGTCATCAGTGAAGCTGGTGTTGACTTAGCGGCTGGCTCAAATAAAAGCGGAATATTGGAATCAGGTAATACTTCAGATGCTCTTACTATATACATTAAGTATGTTACTGGTAGTGGTACAGCGAATAGTAATACATTCGTTGCAGGCGAGCTTTTAACTTCGAGTACTAATGCTGCTGATATATTAATGGTCGGTGGTGGTTCTGATACGAATTTAAGTGATGGTGGAACTGTTACTGCTTCATCTGGTGCGGTTGCTACAAATCCTATAGGTAAAGGATCACAAGTCACGATCAATGAAGGTGTATATTTTATCTCTGGTAATTTTGTATATGTTGCTGCTGATAGTATCATTTTACAAAAGTATGATAATACTCCATCTAATATAATCGGATTGCAAGTTACTGAAAGTATTGCTACTGCCGCGACTGATACAAATTTGGTTGACAATGCTACTGGGTTTCCGAATGCTTCGGCTCCTGGTGCTGATCGATATAAAATTGCAACACAACTTATTAAAGCAGATCCTGCTAGTCCAACTGGTGTGTATAAAAATTATATTATTCTCTTGACTATTACTAATGGTGTGAAGCAAATTGAAGTTGCTCCTGCTGCTGAAGTTAATACTGAGCTTACAAAAAGATTAGCTCGACGAACAAGTGAAGAATCTGGTAACTATGCATTAAAACCATTTACATTAGACATTAAAGAATATCTTGATGATGGAACTAATGGTGGTTTTAAAACAGCTGCAGTAATCGCAGCTGAAGAAAGTCTAAGTACTGCTAATGATAATGCATTAGCTAAAGCCTTTGGCGAAAAGAAATATGTTGTTGGTGTAGAACCTAATGTTGCTTATGTTCAAGGATATAGAACTGAGAATATTTCAACTAATTTTATTACAGTTGATAAGCCAAGAGAAGTATCAACTGCTCCAAAGGATTATGTAGAAAAAAATCAAAGTACTAGTCGATTAGATATAGGTAACTATGTAAAAATCGATGTAAGTAGTGCTAGCACTTCAGTAGGATTTCCTGATATTGAAAACTTTAGCGAATTAGCTCTTATCGATACAGCAGGTGGTGCCACTAATCCAATCGCTTTAGTTGATACAGTTGCACTAGGTAGTGCTGCTGGTACTTTTCAAGGTACGTACTACGTAACAGATGGTGATGCACATACTACCGGTGCTAATGGTACTGGTGCTAGATTTAAAATCGTTATTGATAGCGCTGGTAAAGTTGTAGTTGAAGTGATCGATGGTGGTAATGGATATAACGTCAATAGTCTATTTACAGTACTGGGTACTAAATTTGGTGGTACAACGGCGGCGAATGATCTCACATTCCGAGTAGCTCAACTAGGTGTTGGTCGTGCAAGAGCCAGAGCTGTAGTATATGAAAGTGCAACTGTTATGAAATTATATCTCTTTGATATAGTCATGACAAGTGGTACATTCGCTAGAGTCGATAAAGTAGAACAATTAAAAGAAATAACTGGTGGTGCCAATAATGATTTCTTTGGTCATTTTGTAAGCTCTGCTGATGGTAAAAGGTTTGATGCGACTAATAATAGTTTAATATTTAAACTGCCGGGTGGTACAATTAAAACGGCAGAAGCTGATGATAAACCAGTATACACTCGACAAGTGCGTTTATATGCTGATGACGCAGGAGGTAGTAATAAAGTTTTCACTGATGCTATAGCCGCTGACGAAACATTATTGCCGGGCGCAGTGCTTGTATCAATAGGATCGAAAAGCGGTGCAACTCCTGTTCGAACTACTACTACTTCAGTAACAGCATCAGTAAGAGATGTTACTGTTACAGGTACTACTAATGGTAAAAGCGTATGTGCAATCATTACTGTACAAAAAACCGGTAATGTTGATAATAAGAAAACTAAAACATTCGTATCAGTTGCAGATACTCTTTATAAGTTTGATGGTAGTAATCCTATTCTATTAAATGCATATGACATTTACAGTATTGTTTCAGTAAAACAAGGTGCGACGGATGGAGCAGATATTACTGATCAATTTAAATTAGATAATGGTCAACGTGCAAATTTCTATGATGAAGGCCAATTGATTCCAATCGGTAATGCCGCGGCGGGCAATGTATACATTACGTTTAATCACTATACACACAGTGCTGGTGAGTACATTACTATAAATTCTTACCCTGCTACAACCACTACTCATGATCGAAATCGAATCCCATTAGCAGTTACTCCAGAAGGTAATTTTGATCTAAAAGATTGTATAGACTTTAGGCCTGTTAAAGGCACATTAGATGTACATTCGAATCTTTATACATCTAATGCAACAAGTACATTTAAAACTTCGTCTACTACTAAATCCGTTGGTTCTCCAGCTCTTACTCCTAGTTCAATACTAACTGTCGACAGTGAAGTATGGCTGCCTAGGATTGACAAATTGATATTAGGTCGTGATGGTGCATATAAAGTTATTAAAGGTCTTTCATCAGAAACTCCTATTGCTCCTGAAGATCCAAGTGACGCAATGGTTATAGGTTCGTTACGAGTTGCACCTTTCACTTATAATGCTAAAGCGCATGTTAAACAAGATTTAAAAGATCATAAACGATATACTATGAAACATATCGGTGAACTTAATAGAAGAATTAAGAATCTTGAATACTATACATCATTAAGTTTACTAGAAGCTGCAACACTTGCTATTTCTGTACCTGATGGTGGTAGTGATATGGAAAGATTTAAGAACGGTATATTCGTAGAGCCATTCATTGGTCATGGTAACGGAAACGTTGAACACCCTGATTATCATTGCGCTATCGATAAAGCCCTAGGTACACTTCGTCCCAAGTTTGATCAGAAAAATATAAGACTAGAAAGAAAGGCCAGTGAAACTGGAATAGTTAGAAACGGATCACTCTATACTCTACCATTTACTCAACGAACATTTATCGATCAACCAGCTGCAACGTTAACTGAATTCGTAAACCCATACAATGTATTTACTTGGAATGGCGTAGTAAAATTATCTCCTGATAGTGATGAGTGGAAAGATACCGAACATAGACCTGATGTTCTTATAAATGAAACTGGTCAGTATGATCAGCTTGTCGGAATGTTAGAAGAATCTGGTGTATTAGGTACTGTTTGGAATGAATGGGAAACTAATTGGACTGGAATCAATAGTGATGTTCAAACGTTTGGTCACCATGGTCGAGATGCGAATAATGGTAACCCTAATGATGTGTTATTAGAACGAGTTTCTGGTTTTAACGAGTGGGGCGGATACGAATATTTGTCTGGGTCAATTGTTACGACTACAGAATCCGCAGGTCAATCTAGATCTGGGTTAACTACTTCTATTACTACAGATACTGAAACATCTGAGTTAGGATCAAAGATTGTTGAAACTAATTATGTACCGTTTATCCGATCAAGAGAAATATATTTTAAAGCTGAAATGCTTAAGCCTGATACTAAAATGTATGCATTTTTTAATGATGTTGATATTACTGGATATTGCGCTGAAAAAAGTTATGTTGAATATGGTGGTGATACAAACGTAGTTGGTTACGCTGATGCAACAGCTCATCCAAGTGCAACAGCATTAGTATCAGACGCGTCTGGAATTATTGAAGGGTCATTTATTATTCCTAATAATAGCTCTCTTCGTTTTAAAACCGGCACAAGGGAATTTAGGTTAAGTGATTCTCCTGTGAACGATAAAGCAAATGAAGGAACATACGCTGAAGCTCAATATTATGCAGCAGGAATGTTAGAAGTAAAACAGAATACAATCATATCAACTAAGGTTCCTAAGATTGTAACAAGTGAAGTTAATGCTGATAGAGTAATAAGCGAAACAAATGTAGATGATAATAGAACTACAGAATGGTATGATCCATTAGCACAGACTATCTTGATTGAACAAGATGGCGGTATCTTTGCTACATCATTAGATATATTTGTCGCGGCGTCTGAAGCTGGTACTGCTGCAGGTGGAGCAGGTATACCTTTAAATGTTTCTATACGTGAAACTGAGAATGGTTATCCTACTCAAAGAATCGTACCTGGATCTGAAACAATCTTATATCCGTCTTCATCATCTTCTGGTAGTACAAAGAATCTTATATATACCAACATGATCACGTCTAATGGCTCTGTAGCTTGTCCAGTTACATTCGAACATCCTGTTTATCTATCGCAAGATACCGAATATGCAATCGTGCTAATATCTAACTCTGATACATATAAAGTATGTGTTGCAGAAACTGGCGCCTTTGACTTACAAACTAATGCACGAGTTGCTAAACAGCCATATAACGGTGTATTCTTTAAATCACAAAATGGTTCAACATGGACTGCAGAGCAAGGTAAAGATCTTAAGTTTAAAGTAAAACGTGCAGAGTTTAGTGGTAGTGGTACGGTAGTTACTTTTGTGAATGATCAACTACCTGTTAAAAAATTAAAAGCTGATCCATTCTTTATATGTACTGCAACAGTAGATGACAGCGCAGTACTTCGGGTGGCACATCCTAATCATGGTATGTTTAACGGAAGTAGTGTAACGATCGCAGGAGCTGGTGCAATTAATTCAATTACTGCTGCGTTACTCAATGCTACTCATGTTATCAGTGATGTTGAAATTGATTCATACGTAATTACAATTGCAGATACTGCTATTGAGGCAATGACTGTCAGTTTAATTGGGGGTGGTGCAAATGTTACTGCTACTGAAAATATGTCAATTGATGCATTAGTTCCATATAATGAAACTTTACAATTGCCTGAAACATTGATTACTTATGAAACTAATTGTTTCACTGGGAAATCACAGGATGGATCACAATCTGAGTTCGTTGGATTGCAAGATCTACCATTATCAATAAACAATAATAACTTTTTCGCGAATCCTATTGCTATAGCATCAGCCGCTGAGATTACAGCTGGAACTGGCCAGTTAGAAAATGCTGCATCGGCCGATTTTATAGGTGAGGCCGGTAAGTCTATTGCTATTAAGTGTAAATTTACAACTGAGAATACATTCCTATCTCCGGTAATTGATGCAAATAGAGCATCACTATTTTGTATATCAAACAGAACTAATGATGCAGATAGTGACTCTGGAGTTACGGGATATAATAAAGCTACTCATGGTAGAAACTATGTAGCTGAAACAACTGCTACAGGTGGTTCAAATTTGAATGTCTTTATTACGAAAGAGATTACACTCGCTAATGAAGCTACTCAACTTGATGCTTACGCTGAAGTACATCGTCCAGCTGGATCATCTATTGATCTATACTTTAAGGTTAAAGCAGCCGGTGATGATAGTAACTTTAATGATCTTCCATGGTATCTATTTAATCCGAAAGAAGCTATAGCGACTAAAGATTCTGGTGTGACACATGTTGAATATTCTCAATTAATAGAAAATGTTGTAACTGGCGTGGCTGCATCGGTACCTAGTGCTGGCGTTCAATCTGTACCAGTTACTCCTACTCGACCTGCTACTGGAAAAACCAAGCATGATTTTTATGAAGAATATGGTGTTTATACTGCATTAGATCTTTATGCCGAATTATATTTTGCGAATAATAAAGATGATTCTGTTACTGCGGTAGCAAACGCATTTAAAGATATGCAGCAAAAACAAGCTAAGGCAGATGCCGCTATGGCTGCAGCTTCAGGTAAAGTTTCAATGACTTTTACTGATCCGGCTGGAAACGAACCTACGGCATCTCAAGCTGATGGCACAACTGGGGGTTCTGCAGTAACGACGGCATCTCCTCCAGCAGATAAATTTGGTTCATTCGCGTTTAAGATTGTTCTAAGAACAAATAACAGTTGCAAAGTGCCAATGGTTAAAAACTTCAGATCTATCGCTACAACGTAATGATATATACTATATGAATATAAAAATAAAAGATGATATATCATTAGAGCGAGATTCTTTGACCGGTGCTGTTATAAATACTAATAACAGTTTGTATCAGAAACGGTTGAGACAAATTAAAAACATTCAGATTGAAGAAGAAGAAAAGCAAGATCTTAAACAAGAGCTTAATACACTTAAATCTGACGTAAACGAAATCAAAGATTTATTAAAATCACTATTAGCGAGTAATGAATAATGGCAAAAGAAACTTTAGTAAATAAGTCTGATACTTTTGAAGATTGGAGACAAAAGTCGAATGATATCTCTCTAGATCTTGGTGCTGTTGCAAGTAACCAGTCTTATAACGCAAATAGCTTAGATATAGAACCTAGGTTAACCGATCAATATGTTACTAAATCAGACTTAGGTGACGGTGGACTATATATCCGTGATGTTACAACTTTGCCTAATGGTCTTGAGATTGATTACTCAGCAGATCGTAAAGTTGATAATACTGATGGTTATATTATTCTTAAAGAGGGTGTTACGAATACTGGTGACTTCATTGCCGGCGATCAAATTACTCAGTATGCTGATAATGCTACTGGCAGCGCTGCAATATTTACTGCAGTCATAGTATCTATTAGCGCTAAGAAAATCTTAGTTGAAAATGTCACTAGTACATCAGGCTTTAATGCAGGATTGAATCTATATAAGACTGCTGATCTAACTAAATTGATTTCACACACAAGATTAAAAGATCTTATTGTAGAGTCTTATAGCTACGGTAATGTCCGATTATATAGAACTCGTAATTATAGTTTTGATGCAACCGCGGTAAATGCTAATAGAGTACAATTAAGTGTTGCTGCATACGCTGCAGTATCTGAAGGCGACATTATTAATTATACTGCTCCTGCAGATGCCAATGATGGGATATTCGGATCAGCTAATGCTACAACTGTTTTTTATGTTAAAAAGACTGGTGTATCTGGAACAAGATTTATAAAATTAGAAACATCACCAGGTGGAGGATCTGAAACTTTATCGATTGGTACAGGTACTCAAACTTTAGTATCAAATGCATTAAGTATATCTCAAGACATGACAAGAGATGGTTTTCATATTGCACCACATAATCATTTTGTAACTACTACAGGCACTCCTACTATACCTGTTACGTTTATCGAAGGCGAAGTATTATATCAAGGTACCATAGGATCTGAAACGTTTAAAGGTACATTATTAACTGCTGATATCAGTGGTGTACTTATATTTAAAAATGTCCTATCAGGTGCATTTAATGCAGGACAAGATCTTCTTTCTACAACTGTTGTAAATGGTGCAGGTGGAAATATAAGTGGAGCAGATATTACAATTGCTGCAAATAAATTGAGTTCATTTACTTCAGTTAACCCAGAATATGCTCAAATGATTGAATTTAGCTCACCTGGTGTTGCAGGTGATGAATATAAAGTGTTTTTTGGTAGTGCTGTTGATGCAATCTTAGAATTACAAGATGATATTGGTGAAATTACTCTATTAGATACAAATGATAAAACGGATGTTGTTACATCAATCAATGAATTAGAAACTGCAATCAGAGGTGGTAATACTGCATTGGTAGTAGACGATTTAGGATCTACTAGTAGTCCTTCTGCACATCCATCAATGACTGCAAATAATTTAATTGATGCTGTACTTGAACATGAAGTTGATTTATATGGTACTTCTGGAAGTTTAGCTTCATTAGATACAAATGATAAAACAACATTTGTTGCGGCAATCAATGAATTAGAAACTGCAATTCGTGGTGCAGATACAGATTTAGTTGGTAGTGATTTAGGTGTTACAGTAGCACCATATACAAATAGTGGAACTAATTTAAAACTTCTTCTTGAAGAACTTGTAAGAGATATTGGTGGTGCTGAAGCCACACCACAAACAAACGTTGGTATATTAACTACTCCCACAAAGACATTAGCAACTCATAGTTCACAAATTAATAGTACTGCAACTGTTCTTACAATGGCTTCAAGTCCAATTACTGCTGGTATCAAAGTTGGTATGTTTGCAAGTGGACATGGTAGTATCGATACTACAACTGGAGGCGGTGCATTTGTAACAGCAGTAAGTTCAACTCAAGTCACATTATCAAGACCTATTACTGGTAATATTGCTGCAAGTCAAGACATTGATTTTAAGGTCGAAGATCTTACTACTAAAATAAAGGCAATTGATACTCTTATTAGTAATACAACACTTACTACAAATAGCAATATTACTTTAGTTTCACCTCCGACTTTAACTGATACTCTTGCAAAAATTATTGCATTAGTTGGTACAGATACAGATTGGAAAAACATTGGTGTTACTACTCAAACGGTTGGTGCTGCTCAAGGTTCAGCTGGTACTGGTATTACTTTAAGTACAGCAAATCCTGCAATTAAAGTAGGACAGGTTGTTACTGGTACAGATATTGATACGACTCCAGCAACAGTAGTTGCTGCTATTAGTGGCACGGCATTAACATTAAGTCAGGCCTCGACTAGCGCAGTTGGTCTTAACACGGTTCTTACGTTTACTGAAGCTGATACTTTAGCAAATGCTCTTGATTTTATTCATAGAGAAATCGGTGATGTATCGGCTCTTAGTAATGATAATTTAGGTACTGTTGCTGATACACCTGGCGATCTTTCTACTGCAATTAATAACATTAAAGCATTCGTTGGTGTTGCAGATATTAGTGATATTGATAACGGATCCGATAATACAATCACATCAGCTCTTGATCAAATATATACAGACATTGGTGAAGTTGGTGCATCAGGTGTAGAATTAACTAATACTGCTTTACCATCAGCTGCAACTGATTTAACACTTGCTGTAAAAGATATTGTATCACGAATGACAGATGCTGTTGAATTCGATACACAAGCATTTCATGCATCACACGAAAATGGCTTAGCTGGTAAAGATGGTTATAGCCAAACAAATTTCCTTGCTGCAATTAGAGAGATTCAAACATATCTTGGTGATGTACGAGAATTAAGTAATTCTGGTGATACATATCAAGTAAATGCTAGTACATCTGATGCTGGAGGTACACCAGCATCAACAACTCTTACTTTAGGAAGCAATGCAAACGCAGCTGTAGATGTGGGTTATCAGGTTAGCGGTACTGGAATTCAAGCTGATACTACTATTATTAAAAAGGTAAGTGCGACGCAATTTATATTAAGTAAAACACATACAGTAGCAGATTCAGGCGTACAAATTACGTTTACAGAACCTACAGGATATGGTTTTGCTGACGATGTAATTACAACTTCATTGATTGCTCTTCGTACAGCTTTAGTAGGTGGTACTGCAGACTTAGACGATAAGATTGCAACTCTTGTTGATTCAGATGGTGCCGGCACAGACTTTGCTGCTGGTAATATTGTAGATGCAATTCGTGAACTTCAAGATGATCTTGGACAACGAAGCTTAATTAGTTCTTCTATTAATGGTGCTAACGCAGGAACATTTAATAGTGATACGTATACAAATGCAATTAATAGCATATTAACTGTTATTGGTTCAGAAAATATTAGTGGCATTCATGGAACTACTCATACACTAAGTCATACTATCAAGAAATTACATGATGAGCTTGGTGATGTAACAGCTAATGCAATGGGTACAACTGCATCTACTGTTGTGACAGCAATTAGAGAATTGCATAATGAGATTGGTTCATCTAATATCAGCACGGTTGCAACTACTGATAACACCATCACTACAGCAATTAATCAATTACATCATGAGATTGGTGATGTTTCTGGTTCTAATACTAGATTGGGTATTAGTACAGATCGAGCAGTACTAACTGCTGGTGATTCCGATGCAGATCAAAGAACTCTTAATTTAGTAGATGTGATTAAGTTAGTTCCTGGTATGAGAGTATATGGAACTGGTATTGAAACTGGAGCAACTATAGTTACTATTGGTGCGGGTGGTAATTCTGTTGTATTAAGTGCAGATATAACTACGAATATATCAGGAGACTCACAACAAACAATCGTATTTAAAGCTGAAACTCTTCAAGTAAAAGCTTTAGCTTTAGATACTAATACAGGTGACGTTGGTACAATAGGCGCGCTTGGTGGTTATGTTGCAACTACTTTAGTAGGTGGTCTTACAGAAATTCAAGGTAAGATTGGTAATGTTAGTGCTATCAATATGGGTACAACAGCATCAACTGTTGTAACAGCAATTAATGAAATAGCTGGCGAAATTGGTGATGTGACTGCTAACGCAATGGGTACAACTGCTACAAACATTGCTGCAGCTATTAAAGAAATACATGATGGTCATTTAGAATTAGTTGATTCAGCTGATCAAACTATTAATAGTAATCTTATTATGACTACTGGAAATACTTTCACGTTTCCTGCAGGATCTACTCTTGATGTATCGTCCGCTACATTTACTGTAGCTGCGGCTGATGCAGATTTTAAAATTGCGAACAAAGCGGTCGTATTAGAAGGCACATCATCTCAGATGGGTCTTATTATTGAGAGAGAAAATCTATCAGCTCCATCAGGAATTCGTATCGAAGATGATGTCGACGGCGTACAAAGTGATGATGATACTAATCCATCGATTATATGGGATGAATCTCGTATATTTACGGGTGGTAATGATATAACTAATAAACGTGGTTGGGTTGTAACTGGTCTTACAGCTCTCGGAGCTGAGTATACCCAACCAATTGTTGATTTTGAAAATGCTCAATATTTATTCGCAAATAATACTGAAACTGATATTACTGTAGGCTGGGACGGTACAAACAAAAACTTCGATGTATCATTAAATAATTTAAGTCCATCTCCAGCAAATACTTATGGCTCTGCAGCATTGGTTCCTGTAATTACTGTTGATGCTAAAGGTCGAATAACAAGTGTATCAACTGCAAACGTATCTAATTCGCTTGGTACATTTAAGCTACAGGTTGGTGATGGTGCCACTAGCGAACAAACTGTATCTCTTAATAATGCAACTAGATTTGTTGGTACATCTAATGAAATCACAACTGCGATTTCAACTGCTGATGATGGTGCAACAAAAATAATTACAATTGGATTACCTGATGATGTAACAATTGGTGATGATTTAACGGTTACTGGTGAGCTTGCAGTAAGTGGTACTGGAGCGAGTACTTTTGCTGGTGATGTAACAGTAACAGGTAATGTAACTGCAGATTCTTTCGTACAAACCGGTGGTGGTGCATCTTTATCGTTTTCAACCGGATCAACATCAATATCATCTAAAAGTATTATATTAAATTCATTAGTCGATAATGCTGTATCTGATATAGCACTTAATAATGACCAAAATCAAGCATATGTTCCAGCTGGTGCCTTTGTTATTAACCGTGGATTTAAATCTACTCAAATTTTACCTCGTGATAGTACATTAACGAAAGGCAAACGATATAGAATTAAAGTAATTGTAGCTGCTGATCAGCCTGAAATGAAAGCGATCGCAGGTCTTGAACCGACTGCTACTGATTTTGTAGCAGAAGATATATTTACTGCTGCATCAAATGGTAATAATGGTATTGCTACTGATTCAACTACACGAGTTGTAGAGCAAGAAACTGAAGCTAAGATTGCTTGGAATGAAACTACTGATGAGTTTGAATTATATAAAGGTTCTGATACATCTGCTGGTACTATCGTAACCCAAGGTGATACACTAGACGGAAATACTCAATATACTATAGCCGAAGAAGATAACGATACTGCATGTAGAATATTACTTGCAGATTCTAGCGGAACAAGTAAGTTACTTTCTGATAATGCATTAAAATATAATTCAGCGACCAATACACTAACTGTTGACCAAGGTAGTATAACTGCTGCAACCGGTACGTCGGCATTCGGTGCACTTACTACTACGGGCCAAGCAACACTTGAATCATTAGAAGTAACTAACGATACAACACTTGATGGCGATGTAGTAGTTGGTAAAGATACAGCTGATAACAGTGGTGCTCATAATGTACTTATACGAGGTGCTAGTGCGTATTTAAGGTTACAAGAACTTAGAACAAATGCTGAAGTTGTTTCTAATGGTTCTGTAACTAATCCAGAATGGATGTTTATAGCAGATGGTGGTTCTTATAATATAAGATTAAATAATGGGCCTCACGTAGGCGCTTCTCCATATCCATTTGCAATTAATACAAATGCAAATAGAGATGCTGTAAGCGATATCTTTATGACTGCACTTAGTGGTATTAATCTTAGAACTAATGATACTAGTCTTGTAGCTTCAACATTAAGCCATCTTGCTGGACAAAAAAATACCATATCTACTTTTATAGGTAGAACACAATATACTGGTGGTAATACCTCTAAATTAAAAATTCAAGATGTGCGAATTCTGGGTGAAATAAATGCCGCTGCTGCAACTTCTGCCACAGCATCAAAACGTATCCAGCATACTACAGCAGGTGGCGCAACGGATAATGGTACCTTCATTGATTTCCAAGCTACTAGTTCAACATATAGTGAATTACGCCTTGGTGGTTATAGAAGTACTGCTGTCAAAACGTTCGTATCAGGCCTTACAAGTGGCTCAACTACTTTATATCATAACACTGCTAATGCTAATGCATCAACTGAAAGATTAGTAACTAAAACAAACGGTGTTAGATATTATCAAGCTTTACTTCGTAACTTAGATGCACCTACTACTACAGGCTCTACTTTGACTCATGGTCAGTTTAAAGATGTAGTTCCAGTTGCTGATATAAAAGGTAATGTCGTTATTTACACTGCTGGTGATGCGGCGCCAGCTGCAGAAACAACAAAAACTCAGTTTGTTATTCGAAATGGTTCTGGTGGTAACGGAGTAATTTCTAGAAGTGTTGGTTTATCCCTCAAACATTCAAATGATGCTGATCTGACAGAAAGTCGTAAAGGCTTTGATATTTTCAGTGAATCAGTAAGTGCTTGGAGTAATAATCCTAACTTACATATAAATCGTGCTGATGGTCTTAAATATTTAAAAATGAAAGACAGTGCTGATATTGCTTTCTATAAATTTAATAATTCGACTAATACAAGCTTTACAGCTGCTGGTGCTCAATCTGAAGGTATGTTATGGGATGCAAATACTGGTCATTTAGCTATTGGTAATCGTGATCATATTATTCAAACTGACATGGTTGCTTCCGAATGGACTGCATTTGGCAATGGTCCTCAGGCATTACTTCATATTACTGGTGGTAATACAGCCGGTAATGTTAGAGCTGATGCTAAGCTTATAGTTGAAGCTGATGGAGGAAACGAAAGCGGAGCGAACGCTGAAGCATCCATTCCAATTATTCAATTACGATCTGATGGTACATTCCATGAAAGTGAATTTAAACACAATGGTGGTGCTAATAATACTACTGGTTACTTAGCTAATTCAACGATAATTGCTGATCAAGGAATGACTTCGCCTGATCAAACTACTCAACATGCAATCCAATTTGCAACTGGTGGTAATGCTACTCGTCAAACTAATGGTAGAATTGATTCGATTGCTCGAATGACAATTCTTCATGACGGTAACGTTGGTATTGGTACTAATGCACCTACTGCAAAATTGCATGTAGATGGTACTGTAACAACTGGTGCGCTTACCACAACTGGTGATGTAATAATAGGTCCATACGACCAGGGTAATTTATCTGTAGGTACAATTAATGCGGCCGCGGCCGAAGCTGGGAGCCCTCAACAGTTAGTACTAAATGCGGGTGAATCATCTCTGTTTGCAACAGGGCAAACTGGAGAATCTGTATACATAAATGCAGAAAGTGGCCTTCAGGTTAACTCTCATCCTAAGAATTGGGGGGATGCTGATGGTGCAACTGCAGGCTGGGCTGGTAAAAACCCTACTGTTTCTATAAATAAACCAGATGGTAGTTCAGAGTTTAATCAGATAACACATACTGGTTTAACAATGACTTCTGGTAGTGATATTGATCAGCTATATACATTAGGTCCAGTTACAATTGGTGCTACTGATTATAATAGTGGTTGGGTAGATACTACTATAAACGGTACAGATTTAACTACTGGATCATACATGATTCAACTGTATGTTAACGAAGGTGGGGGAGGTGTGTATCAAGAATTTTACACTGGTGTGATGTCTTGGTTCGCTGGTGGCCCTAATAGTACTGAGTCTGACGAAATAGTATTACATAACGCAGGTCATGCTTCACTTGAAAACGATTCTACTCGCAGAGGTTGGTTTTTAAGAACTACACGTACCGTTGCTGCAGATACAGATGATGTAAAACTTCAAATAAGATCACAACATAATGCTGTCGACACCGGCACATATACAATTAAACTACGGAGAATGATATAGCATGTCAGGAACAATATTTAAAGATGGATTAACCTCCGAAGGAACGTTAAGCGCAAATAGTAATATAACTTTAGGAGACGTATCCGTGGCCGGTGGTCCTAATGGTGAATCTCAAGGTTCTATTGTTTTTGGAGCTGGAAATGATTTTAGAATTACTACAAGTGCCGATTCTGGTTTAATTAGACAACAAACAGCTGCTAAACCTTTGTATCTACAACCGGCTAATAGTAATTCTATACTTATTACTAAAAGTGCCACACCAGCAAATAAGATTGCTGAATTTATTGAAGGTGGAGCAGTTGATCTTTATCATAATACTACTTTAAAGTTTAGTACAAATTCGGCTGGTATTATTATTACCGGTACTGATACTACAGCTATTGGTAATGGAAGTGTAGCTCGAAATACCGGAACAGTTCAAGCTGGTATATTTAAATTCGATACTGGATCCAACGGTAGTGGTGGCGATGCAAATGATCATGCGCGTATACAAACTACATGGCTAGGCAACGATAGTACAACAATAGATTTTATTATTGAAGATAATACTTCTGATTATTTTAGATGGCGTAAAAGAACATCCTTCATTGGCGGCACACTATATAACGAGATGACTTTAAAGTCCAATGCAGTTGGAGACATCACTCTTAAAGTTGGTGGTGGATTTGATAAAGATGCAAGTGCAGTAGTAGATATGACTAAGGGTACAGTTGATGCTGATATCTTTACTGGTCAAGCAGCAACTGTTGCGACAATAGGTGGATTCGATACTGATGATCTCAGTGAAGGAACGAATAATTTATATCACACAACAGCCCGTGCACAAAACGCCATAACTCTAGCCTCAGCAGGGGAAGCATCAGGTGGTGGATCTTTAACTTATAGTGAAGGCACACTTACCTTTTCACCGGCTAATTTATCAAGCTTCTTGACATCTGTTCCAGAAGCAACATCAAGTGTATTTGGTGGTATTAAAACTGGTTTTAGCACTAGTGCAGTTAATAGAAATTACGCAATCGCAATATCGGGTGGAAAGGCATATGTAAATGTTCCATGGGTTAATACTGACACTAACACACAAAGAGATATAACTGGTTCGCCAGCAAGCACTTCGACCGATACGGTATCAGTTAGTGCTAAGTGGGCATATACGAATGTTAAAACAGCAGTGCCAACAAGTGCGAAGTTTAGTGATACTACGTATTCTGCTGATGGCAACTATGGTATGACAATGAGTGGTACTACGATCAGATTAGAAAATGATCGAAGAAGAAATAGTAGTAGCATTGATATATATTCTGGTAATACTCACGATTTTACTTTCTATGATGCCAGTGCTGGCATCAGATGGTATACAGCTGGTGCTGAAGAAATGAGACTTGAAAATGATGGAGATTTACATGTCGACGGCGATATTACTGCATTTTCTACTACTGTATCTGATGAAAGATTAAAGAAAAATATAAAAGTTGTTGACGGAGCATTAGATAAAGTAAGCAAACTTAATGGTGTAACATTTGATTGGAAGCAGGATAATACAGCCTCAGCTGGTCTAATTGCACAAGATATTGAAAAAGTTTTACCTTCTGCAATTAAAGAAAAACAATTGCCATTTAAATCCGATGATGAAGAATTTTATAAAACAGTTGAATATTCTCAAGTAACAGCTCTTTTAGTCGAAGCAATTAAAGAGTTAAAAGAACAAAATGAATTAATGAAAGCTGAGATTGAGGAATTAAAAGCGAATAAATAGTAGTATCAATACACAATTTAAGGTAAACAATAATGGCAATTTATTCGAATTTAACCATAGATCAAGGTTCTGCTTTTACTGCAACGGTTACTATTGAAGATAGTAGTGGTAATCCAAAGAACGTAAATGGTTATGCCCTTGCAGGTAAAATAAAAAAGAATTATGAATCTTCTACTTCGGTAGAGTTTGATGTCACAACACCTATTACTTCAACCAATGGTGTTATAACTATAGCTTTGACTGATACAAAAACTAAAGCTATGGAGCCAGGTCGTTATGTTTACGATGTAGAAATTACATCTACTGGTGGTGTGACTACTCGAGTGTTACAAGGTCAAGTTGAAGTCACACCCGGAGTCACACTAGGAGGATCATAATATGCCAGATATAAGAGCAAGGATCAATCAACAAAACGAAATCATAGCGAGTAAGGTTGAAGTCAATACTGCTGGAATAAATCTTGGTGATCTTACTGATGTCACTATCACAAGCCCTACTGACGGCAGTTATGTCATCTATCAAACAAGTTCAAATTCATTCTTAGACGATCAAACAATTGTTAAAACTGGTACAGGTATAACATTGACTGGTAACCTTGTTGCGACTGGTGATATAGATGTTGATGGTACATTAGAAGCTGATGCGATTACAGTCAATGGTATCACCTTAGCAGAAACAATATCTGACACTGTTGGTGCAATGGTTGGTAGCAACACCGAGTCTGGTATTGCTGTAACATATGATGATAGTGATAATACTTTAGACTTTAATGTTGACGATTTCAGCATTACGCTTACTGGTGATGTTGCTGGTTCAGGCACTGTTACAAATTTGGGTAACGTATCATTCGAAACTACAATTCAACCAGACTCTGTTGAACTTAATGTTGATACAACTGGGCAATACATCCGTAGTATAGTTACTGGCGGCGGGGTAGGTATTAATATAAGCCACAGTACTGACGGCGATGCGCGCATCACGACTCTTAAAAGTAATTGGAGTAACCTTCCTAGCTATACATTGGACCGTACACTATCTTCAAATCAATATGTTGTAATGGGTTTAGGTACTAACGGCGATAGTCCTTTCAAGTCTACTTTAGCTGCTTTTCAAGACGAAACATATAGCAATGTAAGTGGTGATATAACAATTGCAGCTGGTGGGGCCGCTACGATTCAAGCCACTTCAGTTGAAAACAGTATGCTAGCTGGTTCTATTACAAATGCTAAATTAACAAACTCAAGTATTACAGTATCTGATGGAACGAATACAAGTCCTGTTGCTCTAGGTGGTACTCTTACTTTTGCTGGTACTTCAAACGAAGTAACAGTTGTAGAAAACGCTGGGACGGTTACTGTTGGATTACCTGATGATGTGACACTTGGAGGAGATCTAGTCGTAACTGGCGATCTTACGGTAAATGGTACAGAAACTATACTTAACTCCACAACATTAAGTGTTGATGACAAGAATATTGTTCTTGGTTCAGTTACAACTCCTACTGATACTACTGCTGATGGCGGTGGCATTACACTTAAAGGTGTAACCGATAAAACACTTAATTGGGTAAACTCGACTGATTCATGGACATCTTCAGAGCATTTTGAAGTAGCGTCTGCAAAAACATTTAGAATTAATGGCAATGAAGTATTAAGTCAAACGACATTAGGTTCTACCGTACTTGCTTCATCACTGACAATTGTTGGTGCTTTAGATAGCGGTTCTATTACTTCAAACTTTAGTGATATTGATATTGGTGATAATGTTGTTACTGCTGCAGAATTTGTTGGCGATTTAAGAGGGGCTGTAAGATTTCAAGCAAAAGCTGGCGAATCATTAGCAAAGGGAGATGTGGTTTATATCTCTAGCGTTAGCGGACAAAAACCCGTAGTAAGTAAAGCCCAA
>Ga0209197_1000059_pt1 | contig 76596 bp, 42 predicted proteins | sample COGITO_mtgs_1105_4_FD_184802 | JGI IMG/M metagenome (GOLD analysis project Ga0209197, IMG submission 184802) | Pelagic marine microbial communities from North Sea - COGITO_mtgs_110512 (SPAdes) (version 2) | ecosystem: Environmental > Aquatic > Marine > Epipelagic ... | reverse complement strand
TTATTTATTTCGAAAATTCTGTCTATTTTTTCTATGTAAATAATTTTTCATTTTTAAGCGCAGTTGCTGCCACTATATATGTTAAACTTGTTTCGTTTTTAAAATTTCATTCATATGTAATGATTTTAAAATGAATTAAAATCCATTTGATATGATTTTAATTCATTTTAAAGCGTATTTAATATGTATTAAGTTGCTATTTTGAATAATGTTTCATCATGTACAGAAACTTATTTAACAACTTTTACATTAATATTTCTTCTGTTTGATTTAAGGTTTTTACTCAAATTTTCTTTTTTATTAAAAATTTTATAATGTACAGTTGAAGATTTATTAGTCCATTTAATTTCGTTTTAATCTAATAAATTTATATCTTTATTTTTTAGATTAAAAACATTTTGAGTTGACCTATGTGTTACCCTATTGATTTGTAAACTAAGGAAAACCCCGAAAACATTGACATATATTTATAGTGTACGGAGCCTCTTTCTCCGCAAAAATAAACCCACAACATTAGTTGTGGGTTTTTCATTTTCCAAAAAAACTAAACTTGTATGTGTTTTTTTTTTGCAAAATAAAAAAGACAAAATTCTTGCAAAGAATTTGGGTTTCTATGCTTGTTCAGGATTCCTTTTTGGGACGCACGAAGTAAATCCCTCTTTCTCCACAATAAAAAAACCTCAATATTTTGAGGTTTTTTTAGTATCTGGATTTGTACGATTTTTGTCCATCAAACTTGTTTTAATCTATTATTTTATAATAAATGGCGTAAAATTAAGTTTTTTTAGGCTTCATTTCGTGCATTATTATTAATATTATTACTATGAGAGGAACAGCTACCGTATTTCCGTTTTCATTAGCAGAATCTCCAAGCTTAATCTTTCAAAATATTTCTTCATTTGTGTTAGTACTCTGTGAGGTTTTAGAGTAGGTTTATCTCAAAAATGTTTCATATTAAGTAAATATTAATTTTAAATTAATTAATATCTTTTAATTTGTATTTATATTAAGTTTAATATTACATGCAACAAAAAAAAATTAAACTTTACCAAGAAGTAAATTAAAAGGTGTGTTTAACTTATTTTTATTAGGAATCTTTCGGTAAAGAAGAATTAAAATATAAATTATGAAAAAAAGTGCTTATTTAAATATTATTACAATTTGTTTTTTAATTTTCGTCTCAAACTCCATTCAGGCACAATTCGAATCTTCTATCCTTTTCCACAATAGCTCAAATCAATTGGTGTATGTATCCGACACTGATGGTAACCATATTCCTGATTATAGTTATGTAGGGTATAAAAATGGAGATGAAGCGTTACCTAACGTAGCAGTTGTAAAACAAATAAGCCCTGTGGCTGGAGATAATACAGCACATATTCAAGCTGCAATAGACGAAGTGGAAGCATTAGCACTAAACGTTAATGGACATAGAGGCGCCTTGTTATTGTTACCGGGAGAATATCCTGTTAGTGGTGAACTTATCATAAACAGTAGTGGCGTTGTACTTCGTGGTTCTGGAGATGGTGAAGATGCCACATCAAATACAATTATTAGAGGCATAGGGAACATTCCAGACGAAAGAACACTAATTAGAATTGGTACGAATAACAAAAGTGGTTTCGGCGGCCAAGTTGCAGGAACTCGGCAAAATATCATAAGTCCATACATACCAACTGGTAGTAGAACTATTGAAGTTGCAGATGCATCCGTTTATAATGTTGGTGATAATATCATCATCAAACATCCCAGCACAGCAGCATGGATAGCAGCAGTAGATAATGGGGGTGTAGGCTCTGACGCTCCATGGGAACCTAATACAATAAATTTGGTTTTTAATAGATATATTACAAGCATTCAAGGCAACAAAATTCAGGTGGCAACGCCTATTTATGACATATTAGATCGGTCTTTATCGCAATCCTATGTATATACTTACAATGGAAATAGTCAATTAAAAGAGTGTGGTGTTGAAAACTTACGAATATTTGTAGAATCATCAGGAGTTACAGGTAGAGACCATGTCAAAACAGGCATTAACATGATTGGGGTAGATAATTCTTGGGTCCAAGGCGTCACCATTTTAAGAGTGAGTGATCAAGGAATTAAATTTGATGAGGCAACGCGTTGTTCTGTAATAGACACCAAAGTACTCGACATGCATGGTCCAATTTCTGGGGGATGGAGATACAATTTTGAAGTAACGGATTTCTGTAATAATATTCTTTTTGAAAATTGTACAGCCTCAAATGGCAGGCATACATTTGTTGCGAATGGAGCAAGCGATGTTAATGGAATTGTTTTTACAAATTGCACATCTTCTGGAGATTACACTAGATCTGAGTCCCATAGACGTTGGGGTCAAGGAATACTCTGGGATAATATTTCTTGGACAAATACAAATACAACTGGTGGTATTTTAGGGTTACATAATAGAGGAAGTTATGGAACAGGGCATGGTTGGACTTTAACAAACGGCGTGGCTTGGAATATTAGTGCACCTTCTAATCAAATCGCCATTCAAAAACCACCTATCGGTCAAAATTATGCTATTGGTTGTGACGCCACTGTTAATGGAGAGGGCCCTTTTAGGCATCCAGCAGGGCATATTGAAGGAACTGGAGAAAATTTAAGAATCCAATCTTTATATACAGCACAATTTGAAGATAGAACTACTCATGGTGTATTGCCAGATACACCAGGAAAATTATTTCCAAATGATTATATGTTTACAGATTCAGAAAAGTATTTGGAACTTACTTGGCATGATGTTTCTATAGAAGAAGACAACTATATTCTAGAACGCTCATTAGATGGTGTTAACTTTCAGACGTTAGCTACACTCCCTGCGAATACAGAAACCTATACAGATACAGATTTGCAGCAAGCGAACTATTTTTACAGGCTAAAAGCCACAAATACAATAGGTATTTCTCCAGCTTCAAATACAGTTCAATCAATGGATTATCAGACTGAAACACAAAACATCGTTTATGTTTCTGCAACAGGAGCTGGTACATTTGATGGCTCAAGTGAGGCAAATGCTTACGGAAATTTTGGAACTGCACTTGGACAAATAACCTCTGATGGTGATAAACTTATAATTATAGGGACCATTAATTTATCATTAGGAGTTAATTTAACTAATAAAAGTTTTGCATTTACAATAGAGGGCCTGGATGCTAACTCAATTATAACTGGAGCTAGTGGAGATAAGAGACTATTTACGATAAATGGAGCAACATTGGCAAATGTTACTTTTAAAGATCTTATATTTTCAGGCAATAGTACAACCCTTGCAGGTGGTAGCGTTCTTTTTAATAATAATGCTGGAGCTACAGTAACCTTTAACAATTGTGCCTTAACAGATAATTCTGTATCTAATGGAGCTGGTGGTGGTGCCCTATTTTTTGCCAATGGAAACTTGAATATAATAGACAGTTCATTTGAAAATAATACTTCTATAGAGGAAGCAGGTGCTATTTTTGGTCAATCAGGGATAATTACAATCACTAATTCACTTTTTAAAAGTAATTCAGCAGCTACAAAAGGAGGTGCTTTGTATGCTAATACAGCAAATTTCACCATAACAGGTTCTACTTTTTATGATAATGAAACCACTGGTGATGCTGCTGCTGGTGCTGCTGCTGGTGGCTCTGTTTTATATGTTGCAGGTTCTAGTAGTACTAATAGTATCACAAATTGTACATTTTTTCAAAATACAACTGGTACCGCTAACCAAGATTATGGTACCATAAGAACAGATAACGGTAATACTACTGTTAGAAATAGCTTATTTTATGATAATAAAACGAATAATGGAACTGGTGGACCATCTGATTGGGGTTCAGGTCCTGGTGGAACACAAACTTTTGAGACTTCTATAGCACAATGGATTAGTACTAATATAGATAATCTAGATGAAGGTACTGGTTCTATAACAGGAATCAAAGGAGGTGCAGGCACTCCGGCAGACCTTACAGCCTCTAATTTAAGATTCAATGTATCTTCTGGGAAAGTAGAATATGATGCAGTAGATCAAGGAGTAGATAGCCCTATTGATTTTGGTTCTGATGGTAATGATGCTGGTGCTTGGAATTCAGGAATAACGTTATCTTTAGAAAAAGAAGATTTTTTAGCCACTAAACTTTCTGTTTATTATAATAGTGCATCTAAAAATTTAGAGGTTTTACATAGTATGGCAGAACCAGTATCCATTGAAATATATAATATTTTAGGAGCTAAAATTTTAACCTTAAAAGATGTAGCTAAAAATCAAAGAGTAAATGCGAATTCATTACAAACTGGTATTTATATATTAGTAGGCAAAACGCCTACTAAGTTTTTCTCTAAAAAATTCTTGATTAATTAAGAAGTATAATTTTATAGGAAACACTTAAAAACAAAAAACAAGGGTTTTAAAAAACCTCTGTTTTTTATTTAAAGTTGTGTGGCTATTTTTTAAAAAATAACATCATATTATACCCTAAAAGATTAATGAAAGTTTATAAACTGCTTTTAATCTTTTTATTTTACATTCAATCTTTCGTGGCGCAAAATAATAAACCAAACATTGTTTTTATAATTGCGAATGATCAAAACACCACCTTAATTTGACATTACCTTTAAAGTAAATTTAAATAACAGAGGTGATTTTAAAAATGGAGGAAAAGTAATGTTCTAAAATGGTTCTTTCCTTTCTTTATTAGAAAAGAAACCAACGGCAGTCCTCCTAAAAACTATCTTTTTTGAGGAAACAAAATTAATTATCAGCAAGCTAAAAAAACGACAAATACCATCTCTTTTTTTAAATATTACTATTGATGGCTTTAACAACGTTTTTAATAAGGGCCTGTTTTAATTGCGTTTATTTTGAGTTTAGTTTCTTTAACGCTTTATCAGGGAAATCAGTAATTAATCCATCTAATCCAAGGTCAATTAATCGTTGCATTTCATCTTCTTTATTTACGGTCCATTTCCACACTTCAATAGCGTTCTCGTGCGCAAAATTTAGATACTCTTTTGTAACCGTAGTTTTAGGACCCACTCCAATAGCACTCGATTCAATAATTTTAGCATACTCTAGGGTCTTTTTATCCACTTTATTTATGAGCCAAAGGATTGGAATATCCGTATCCAGTTGTCTTATTTTAGCTAATACTTGGTAATTAAAAGAAAATATGATTACATCCTCTTTTACTCCAAGTTCATTTACAATTTTAAGAACTTCTTTCTCTGTCCCAAAAACCTTTATTTCAATGCAGACCTTAATCTTTCCTTTTGCCAATGCAAGGGCTTCTCTTAAAGTTGGAATTTTTTCATTTTTGTATTTATCACCAAATTTACTTCGGTAACCAACTTTAATAGCCCTTAAATCACTATAATTCAGTTCGGAAATTTCCCCTTTAAAACCATTGGAACTTGTCTTGTCTACAGATGAATTGTGAATAACAACAATTGAATCATTCTTGGTTTTATGAACATCCAACTCGAAATAATCCGCTTTACAGTCAATAGCTTTTTGAAAAGCAATAAGAGTATTCTCGGGAGCTATCCCTGAAAATCCGCGATGCGCAATTATCTTTGTTTGAGCATTCGTTAGCATGCTACTTAAAACGAATACTACTATAAAGATAAATCTAGTTGCTAAAATCATATTTTGTTATTTTAATCTAGTATTTAACGTATTCTTTAACTCCTCAACTAATTTTGGGTATTTTTCAGCTACATTTTTGGTTTCCTTTTCTGTAGTTGTATGATCATACAATTCTACAAATCCGTCTTTATGAAGTATCATCCTATGCGTTGAAGTTCTTATTGTTGAAGCCCCTTTTTTATATGCTAAAGCCGTGTGACCAGGTATTTCCGGATTTTCTAATAGTTCTTTCAGTGACAATCCTTGGGTATACTTAGGAATTTCAATACCTGTTAAATCACATAATGTCGGAAAGATATCCAAGGTCTCCACAATCGCATTTGTGTTAGCGCCTTTGTGTTTCATTCCAGGATAGTGAATTATTAAAGGAGAATGTAACGATTCCTCGAACAAACTATGTTTTCCCCAAATTGCATGTTCTCCCAAGTGCCAACCATGGTCGCCCCAAAGAACAACGATGGTATTTGCATCCGCTCCTGAACGTTTTAATTCTGCAAGAATTTTCCCCACTTGAGCGTCCGCATAACTCACACAAGCAGCATAATGACGACGCACGTCATCTGCAAAAATGGTATCTGTATTCGCGTTTTTACCCCATCGATTGTATTGCTTAAATTCACCAGAACCATGCCATGTGCTCCTCCCTTTTGGTTTTTCAGGGTGTTCTATTGAAGGAAGTTGAACCCCTTCATATTGATCAAAATAAGATTTTGGGGCACCAAAAGGCAGGTGTGGTTTGATAATTCCTACAGCAAGAAAAAATGGATTTTTATTAATTGTAGTAAGCTCTTTTATTTGTTTCAAAGCTTCATCTGTAATTGCTCCATCTGGATATATATTATCAGTTCCCTCTACCGTTTGAAAAACGTTCATATCACTTGATTTTACACGAATCTCTCCATTCGCTAGCCCGTGCATCATTCCCCGCGGATGCTCCCATTCCGCAACCGGCATAAGATGTCTATCCCAAGCATTTGGCAATTCTATTTTTGTGCTATCATTCCAATTCTTACCACCTCTTCCTCCAGGATGATGAGATACTTTTCCAACCGAAACCGTTGTATAACCATGTGTTTTAAACCACTCCGGCATACTTTGATTTATTTTTTCTGTGCCATTTTTTATTTTACTCGCCCTAAGAAAAAGAGCATTATTTCCTGCTGTTCCGTACTTTCCTGTTAATAAAGTATATCGAGATGGTCCACAACTAGGGGCATTTACAAAATGTTTCTGAAATTTAATTCCTTCTGATGCCAAATGGTCAATGTTTGGTGAGCTGATATAGTCTGCTCCAAAACTCTTCAGTTCCGGGCGAAGGTCATCCACACAAATGAGTAGAATATTAGGTTTTTGAGTGACTTGTGTTTTTTGACAATTCGCTGTCAAGTGAAAAGATAACACTGCACAAAAAATTGGTATTATTTTTTTAACTCTCATTATTATGTTTTTTTATTTACTAGTTATTGTGTTTTAACCAAGCCCTGTATTGGTTTTCTAATTCGATAACTTTTTCTGGATATTTTTTGAAGAGGTTTGTACTTTCACCAATATCATTATCTAGATTTACAAGGAATCTTTTTTCTTTTAATTTATATGTTTTCTTACTGGTGTCTCTTGGGTTTCCTAACAATTTCCAGTGACCTTTGCGAGCTACCCACATATCTTGATATTGCCAACAATAGCCTTCTGCATGTTTTGTTTTTTCGGTCTCATTATGGATGATCGACACGAGGCTTTTACCATCCAAATTTCGTGAATCAAGTTTAATTCCACATAATTCTGCCAAAGTTGGCATCCAATCTGAATTTACTCCAAACTGGTTTCTAATGGTACCTTTTGGTATGTTATTTGGCCAAGTGATGGCTGCAGGAACTCGAATACCACCTTCAAATAAACTCGATTTTGCACCTCTGTATGGTCCTGAATTTCCTCCACCAAAATGCGCGCGCTGTTCTGTTGAATGGCCGTTATCAGATTGAAATACAATAATAGTATTGTCTTTTATCCCTAATTCATCTAGGGTATTCATAAGCGTACCAATTCTATCATCTAAAGTTGAAATAAATGCAGCATATAAATTTCTGGGATATAAAACCCCTTTATCATTATAATAGTCTAACCATTTTGCATCGCCTTGATATGGATAATGCGGCATATTCACAGCAAAATACATAAAGAAAGGATTCTTTTTATTTTTTTCAATAAAATTAGAAGCTTCATTGACCATTAAATCAGGAAAAAACTGGCCATCATAATAAACTTCTTTTCCGTTTCTATACAAATCGTGTCTGTTGGGTCCATTCCAGTAAAAGAAATGGGAATAATTATCAATACAGCCCACCATATGTCCAAAAGAATGGTCAAATCCTTGCGCGTTTGGGGTCATTTCTGGAGCATCTCCTAAATGCCATTTTCCAATATGTGCTGTAGCATACCCTGCATCTTTAAACATTTCTGCTAGGGTGTATTCCGTTCCAGGAAGTCCCTTTTTTACTTTTGAATCTGGAACAGCGTTCCCAGATAAACCCGCTCTTTGAGGCGTTTTACCTGTTAATAAAGCAGCTCTAGAGGGCGAACAAACAGGGGAGGCATAAAATTGTGTAAAACGGGTTCCGTTTTCTATAATATAATCCATATTTGGAGTGACCAAATCTTTTGCTCCGTAAGAATTTACATCCATAGAACCTTGATCATCCGTTAGAATAAAAATAACGTTTGGTCTTTGATTTTTTTCTAATATTTGTTGATTTTCAACTTTTGATTTTGACGAAGAACATCCCCAAAAAAGAAAACTAATGCATAAATAAAAAATGGTTTTATGTTTCATATGAACTTAAATTGGTACTAATTATATTTTTTTCTACTTAAAGAAAAAGGCCATTTTCCATTTTATAAATGCAAGTTTGATATTATTATTATTATTATTCTAGTGTTTCTGAAATTAAATTGATTAATAATTTTGCAGCAACAGGATCGTACAAACCTTTATTAGTCATCATTTCAGAAAATACTGCTTTTCCTTTATTTGTAATAGAGATTATCGGAAACCCTTTCATAGTTAACATTTCTTTTCTTCTATCTTGGCCTCTGGCATATCTGTGTTGACATCCAGATGCTATACATACTATATTTGACTTATTTTCATTAATTTGATATAGACCAGAGTAAACTAATGGTTTTTCTGCTTTGGGATTTGAAAAATAACGTAAGTCAAAATATTCTAAATCTTTAAAAACTTGTGATTCTGTTATATCTATATGAGCTGTTTCCATCTTTTTGTTAAGGTATTTAGTAATATGTTTTGGAAAAATAGCAGTAGCTTTTTCACCAGTTTTTAATAATAGTACTTTTGCTCCTTTATTTACATTGTCTAAAATTAATTTAGCTTTTTTAGCATCAAATTCTTTAACATCAGATAAACCAGAGACAATATAAATATCTGCTTTTTTGCTGAAGGCCTCCTCTAAGTTATTTACTGTTATATATTTATAATTCAACATATCTAGAACAGGTATTGTATTATTATCAAAATCTACGACAATAATTTTTTTAGAATTATGTAAAGGTTTTACCCAAGTTTTTTTTGCTATGAGAAGATTATATTCATTTTTAGCAATAACTTTTCTATTTTGTTTTAAATACAGTTTTAGTTTACCATCTAATCTATTTCCTGAAAAATTTTCAGGCAAAATTATATTTGGGTTTAACCATTTACGTGAATAGTGAGCGATTTTAGGAATAGAATATTCTCCAGAAGAAACAATTCTGTCGTCTTCGTAAGTTATCTCCCATTCTAAAATAGATGCCTCTAAATTTTCTCCATTTAATTTATCATTAACGATACAAAAACGTGTTGGTAATTTATCTCCAGTAAAATAATGTCTACCCCACAATTCAGCACTAACCAATATTGGATTTAAGGAGTTTTTCATCCTGTAATACGTTGGATATGGTTTCACTTTTTCTGCATCATACACATTCTGAAACCATGTGATGCTTGAGAAATTATGCATACCAGCTAATTTATCATGCGTTCTTCTAACAGCTTCTACTAATTCTGAAGTTAAAAAAGCATTATTTTCTAAACTATAGGATGGGTTTCCAAAAGGATACGCTTGATTTCCTATATGGGTTTGTGTATTTTGATGTTGCCATAAATAAGAACGTGTATGGTGTCCAGTTTCCGTATTTGGATATCCCGAAGACCATTCTTGCGAAATTAAAGGGCGTCCATTCGTTTTTCTGTTTAAAAGTTGTTTTTTGTCGAATACATCAAATACTGAGGTATTATACCATCCTTGATAATTATGACCATCATCAATATCTCCATCATCGTATTTTTGAAAAAAGTTCTCGTTAGGATTATTCTTAACTGCTTTTCTAGTATACCCTGAATCAAAAGATATTGGACGAGTTGGGTCTGTAATACGCATTTGCTTTACCACATCAGATACAATTTGCATTTTCTGTTCCATTTTAGATAATTTATCTTTTTTGTGAGTAAAGTTCATTTCATTATTAATTGTCCAGTATAATAAAGATGGGTGATTTCGATATTTTTTCATTAATCTAATCCATTCATTAGACCAAATATTCAATAATTCCTTTTTAGGTATGGATTCTTCTCCAATCCCTATCATAAGCCAAGGCCAAGTGCCTTCATAACTTATTCCTACTCCTTGTTCGTCTGCTGCTTTTAGCCAAACTTCGCTATATGGTATTGTATGACTTCTAGTTACTGCAATATTTCCATCATGATACATTTGAAGAGTTTTGTTTGCCAAATCTGCATCATTAATACCTAGCGCATGGGGCGTATGATTCGCACCTCGTAGCCAATATTGTTTTCCATTCAAATAGAAATAGTCTCCTTTAGTTTCAAATATTCTAAATCCAGATTGAATTGTTTCTGAATCTAATAATTTATTAGTTTTTGATTCTTTTAAATTAAAATTAAAACTATATAAATTAGGGGTTTCAGGAGACCATAATTTGGGATTTAGATTATTAATTTCAAAAGTGACTGTTTTGTACTCACCCTTTTTTAATATGATTTTTTTTATTGATTCCGTTTCAATTAAAATATCATTTGATCCCTTTTCTTTTATAGATGTATTTAAATTAAACGTCTTTTTTAATTTACTCGTATTTATTAGTTGTATTTCAAAACTTGCTCCAGTCAAATTTGGTTTAATATAAGAATCTACAATCTTTACAGGATTTGTAATTATTAACTTCGCTGGCTGCCAAATACCTACGGGTTCATCACGGAAAAAACCGTGAGGTATATCTTTTAGCATTTGGTTGGTTACCTCTACAGTAACTGCTATTGTAGCAATTTCATTAGCATTTTTAATATCTTTAGTATATTCCTTCATTACCTTAACGGCAATTAAATTACTACCTGGTTTAAGGAATTTAGTAATATCTAATTTAATTTCGCCAAACATACCTTTGTTGTTTCCTGCAAGTTTGCCATTAACATAGACCTCTGCCATTTTTGAAACAGCATCAAAATTTAGTTCTATATTTTTATCATTTATTGATTCTGGCAAATCAACCCATTGCCTATACCATCCAATATTTGTTTTTTTATAATCGAAAGTGTAGTTTTCACAACGGTCAGTTTCTTTTTGAAAATAAGTATCAGAAGCCCCTTTTTGGTGTTCTTCATCCATAAAAGTTTCACCATGTAACCATATACGAGAAGGGTTCCAAAAATTTGGCACTTCCAAAATATGCCAATCGTCATCAGATGAATTAGCGTCAATTGCTTGTTCTTTATTTATTAACTCATGATCTGGTTTAAACAACCAATTGCCATCTAAAGAAATTGTTGTTCGTATTGGGTCTATATGAGAAACTTTTACTTTTTTATATTGTTTTCTTTCTTTTATTCGCTTTTCAACTTTCTGTTTAGGGGTTAAATAGTAAGAGTATTCTTTAATCTTAATAGGATCCATGTAAGTATCTGAAAGCCTTGTAACTTCCAAATTTCTAAATTCATTCTTTATCCAAGCACCACCAAGCACTACTTTTCCTTTAGTTAAAATATCTCCTTTATCATCAATTACGTCAATTCTTGGAGTGTTTTCATTATTTATAAAAACTCTAAAACGATTTTTACATACTTCTATTTTAAAAGCATACCACACCCCTAAAGTTGGGTTAAAATCTAAGTTTCTAATTCCTAAAAATCGATCATCCCCCATAAGCCCCATGCGAGCTATTTCAATATCATTTTGAAACCCTCCTTTAAAACCAACTAAATAACGGTTGTTTCTTCCTTGTTCTCTAAAACCAAACCATATTTGTACTTGTTCTTCAGTTTTTGGGGTTCTTGCCTCAAAACTAATCGTATAATTCTCCCATTCTGCGCTCCCAATAGAAGCATAGGCGTCACGTGTTGCAAGAACGCCATCTTGCACTTTACATAAACCTTTACCTACTTTAGTAAATTGTGGTTTTGAAATACTAAAAGAGTCTTTAGGGAGTAAACTATCTTGGGCTTTTAAAGGGTTCAAAAAAAGAGTTGTTAAAAAACTAAAAAGAACTAAAGTATATCTAGAATTAGGTGATAAAACAAATGGACTAAAATGAAACATATTATTTTTTATTAATTATTACTTGAATTTAAGTTTTACTTTATTTAAAAGTATTTATTGATGCCTATTTTTATTTTTTTCTACTTAAAGAGAGTAAAGCGATGGCTAATTCAAGGAGAATTGATTTTTTTATAGTCATTTGAAATCGTATTATTTAATAATTAAAATAGCAGTTGATTTAATTAGCGGGTTCAACTCTGTAACGTCTTTTAATTCTGATGTCTGTCATTTTTTTCAATTCATCATCAGACATATCCATTTTATTTTCTTTTTTAAGGGATGCTAATCTATTTTTAAGATTAATTACAAACTCGCTATTTTCTGATGTGTTATAGATATTATTCATCTCATTTGGATCCTTTTCTAAATCGAATAATTCCCATTCATCCACATCATAATAGTAATGGATTAACTTATATCTGTCTGTTCTAATGCCATAATGTGGTTGCACATTGTGCCAATATGGATACTCGTAATAATGATAATATACAGCGTCTCTAAAGGGTACTTTGGTTTTATTTTCTAGAACAGGCACAAAACTTTTTCCTTGCATATCATTTGGAATTTCGACGCCTGCTAAACTTAATAGGGTAGGTGCATAATCAACATTTAGGACTAAATCGTTGTTGACACTTCCTGCTTTTATTTTTTTAGGATATTTTATCAATAAAGGCATATGCATCGATTCTTCGTACATAAAACGCTTGTCAAACCAACCATGTTCACCTAGATAAAACCCTTGATCTGATGTATATACAATGATTGTGTTTTCTGTCAAACCACTTTTCTCTAAATGGTCTAACATTTCACCAATGGCATCATCAACGCCTTTGACCACTCGTAAATAGTCTTTTACATACCGTTGATATTTCCAGTTTTTACGTTCTTGATCTGTCATTTTTGGATCAGGAGTCCAGAATTCGCCATCGTTATTTCCATATTTATTCCAAGCAATTAATTCCTCTTCCGTTAATCCTGATGGTGGTTTAATTTTTACATCTTTTCTATTCATATGTCCATCGATACGCATCCAAGAATCTTTAGCGGCTTTTCTTCCTTTATAATCATCATTAAAAGTTGCAGGATAGGGGAGTGTAACATCACTTAAATGCGCTTCATAACCAGGTCCAGGATCCCAAGGTCTGTGAGGTGCTTTAAATTGATACATCAACATAAAAGGTTTCTTATCGTCTTTTCTATTTTTTAACCAATTAATAGCATCTTCTTTAATTACGGTTGTAGAAAATTTTCCTTTTTCCTCAACAATACTATCATTTGCCATTTCGAACACGGGATCAAAATAAGACCCTTGTCCTTCTTTATTAAAAAGCACTTTATAATAATCGAAACCAGTTGGTGCGGTTCCTAAATGCCATTTACCAATTACCGCAGTTTCGTAACCTGCTTTTTGTAATAACTTTGGAAACGTTTGCTGTGCGCCATTAAAATCGCCTCCGCCTTCATTTTTGAAAAATCCGTTTACGTGTGCATATTTACCTGTTAAGATCGATGCTCTTGAAGGTCCACAAATAGAATTGGTACAAAACATATTATTAAAACGCATGCCATCATTTGCGATTCTATCAATATTTGGAGTGGGTGCAACTTCTGCTAGAAAGCCTTTGTAAGCACTAATGGCAGCTAATGCGTGGTCATCCGTCATTATGAAAAGAATGTTTGGCTTTTGAGTAATGGCTTCTTTTTTTTCTGTTTTACAGCCAATAAGTGAGAGCAGTATCGCTACGGTTACAATATATTTTTTCATAATTATTTAAGTATTAATTAAATTTTGATTATTTTCTTTAAAAGAATATCTCTACTAGACTTACCAATTAATATTTCAAATTCTCCAGATTCGACTTTCCAATCTTTAGAAACGTCGTCCCAAAAAGCAAAAGCTCTTTCTGTAAGTTTAAATTCGATGGTCTTTTTTTCTCCTTTTTTAAGATGTACTTTCTTAAAAGCTTTTAATTCTTTTATAGGTCTATCTACTGAAGATTCTAAATCTCTTACATAAAGTTGAATAACATCTGCACCATCAGAAGTACCTGTATTTTCTATATCTAAAACAACTTTTGCAGTATTATTTTTAGCACTTATTTTTAAATTAGAATAATTAAAATAGGTATAACTCAAACCGTGTCCGAAAGGAAATAAAACCTCTTTTTTATATTTATCAAAATATCTATAGCCTACATAAATATCTTCTTTATATGCTATTTTACTATCGTAAGAATAGAAATTAGCTGGATATTGACTGTACGATTTCGGGAATGTTATTGGCAGTTTTCCAGAAGGATTTACTTTTCCAAAAATAACATCAGAAATAGCGTTTCCACCTTGTTCTCCTGGATACCAAACATCTAAAATAGCAGGTACATTATCTAACCAACTATTCATAGTTACAGCGCTTCCTGCGACTAAAACTACAGCTACGTTTTTATTGATTTTTGATATTTCATTAATTAAATTTTGTTGCGATTGTGGCAATGCTAATGTTCTTCTATCTCCAGCTTCTATATCTCCCATTTTAGCACTTAACCCAACTGTTAAAATAACAGCATCTGCATTTTTGGCTGCTATTTTTGCTCTTTCTAGATATTGAACATTTTCATAATTCCAACCTATCCTTAAATTTGAAATATGGCCACCAAAACTAGCGTACTTTACTTCTAGTTTATATTCTTTCCCTTTTTCTAATTTAATTTTACCACTATTATTCCAATCAATTCTGCTTCCTTTTTTATTTTCTGCAATCAATTTTCCATCAATAAAAATCTTTGCGTTTCCAGATTCGTTTCTAACTTCAAAAGAATAATCGCTTGTAGCTGGTACTTTTAATGTTGATTTAAATGCTACAGAAAATTTATATTTATCATTATTCTTAGCAGTACCAGCTTCAGGAATTTCTAATCTTCTTCCCCAATTATAAGCTAATTTTTTGTTTACTTCTTTTTTAAAAGGCGCACCTTTGAAACCAACATTATTATAATAAGAAGACTCAATACCTTCTTTATTATCTACTGAAAGATATTTGGTTGGTATTAAACCATAACCAGATTCTGCGTAACAACCAGGTTCATAGCTAACTTTAACATCTTTACCTACATTATTTTTAATCCCTAAAAATGGAGTAATTATACTTTCTTGTTTTGAAGCGATTCTTGCACTTCCACCTCCTTGGAATAAACCAATATCATATTTACCATTGTTAAAATGCCCTCCATAATTTCCATTAGGGCCTATTACAGCAATATTTTTAATATTATTAAGATTAAAAGGAAGTGTATTATTTTCGTTTTTAAGTAAAACCATTGCTTCAGAAGAAGCTGTTCTTGCCATTTCTATATGCGGTTTAGAACGTATAATGTTTTTATTATACATTGGACCTTGATCAAAAGCACCACTCCAAAAAACAACACGCAGTACATTCTTGACCATAGTGTTTAGCTTGTCTTCGCTTACTTTATTATCTTTTACAGCTTTTAATAATTTATTGCCATACCATCTAGGTCTTGGCATTTCTACATCTAAACCATTATTTGCAGAAGCAATAGTAGATTGTGTTCCAGACCAATCTGAAAGAACAAAACCACTAAACCCCCATTCTTTTCTTAAAACTTGATTTAAAGTAAAATCGTTTTCGCAACTATGCACGCCATTTACTTTATTATAAGCGCCCATAATAACTTGGGCATCAGCATCTTTTATAGCAGTTTCAAAACCTGGAAAATAAATTTCTCTTAACGCTCTTTCACTAACCTGAACATCTACTTTGTGTCTATTTAATTCTTGATTGTTAACGATATAGTGTTTCAGTATTGCTGCAATTCTTTCGCTTTGAATTCCTTTTGTGTAAGCCGCTGCTATTTGTCCGTTTAAAAATGGGTCTTCTGTAAAATACTCAAAACTTCTACCTGTTCTTGGGTCTCTAATAATATTCATTGCAGGTCCTGCATTAGACATTGCGCCTACAGCATTCATTTCTTTCCCTATTGTAGACGTAATTTGTTTTACTTTATCTATATCCCAAGTTGCAGCCATCGCAATAGAAACAGGGAAATAAGTACCTGCATCTACAGTGATGCCTCCATTTTTATTTCTTCTTCTCATTTTCATACCAAAAGGACCGTGGGCAATTACAAAATCAGGAATTGATAATCTTTCAATGCCATTAATAGATTCTTGTTTATTGCTTAAAACACCTCCTGTGACATAATTAACTTTTTCTTCTAAAGTCATTCTAGGCAACAAATCGTTGATTCGTTCTTCTATTTTTAACTCTGAATTTTGATACGGTAATTTTTCTTGTGCTTTTATTGCATTACTATGCAGCATTAAAAAAGAAAACACAATGCATACTATAAGTTTATTACTAATTATTTTCATTTAGTTTTTTTTTATTTAGGCATTACGGCGTCTTTACCCCATTCTTTGTTGGGTAACTCACCTAGGTCTAATTTTAAAGTGGCACCATCCATAATTTGCTGATGTGAAATAAATGGCGAGAAAATCTCTTCTCCGTTGATAAATGCTTTTTGAATGTATTTTTTTCTTTTGCTAGAACCTTCAGCTAAGACCGTAAACGTATTTCCATTCTGAAGTTTTATAGCTATTTTTTCAAAAATTGGACTTGTAATATTATAATAAGGCAATCCTGGTGTCACTGGGTAGATTCCCATTGAAGTGAATACTACAAAAGCAGTCATACCGCCACCATCTTCATCCCCAGGTATTCCGAAAATATTGTCCTTAAACCAAACATCTAACAAGAAGCGTGTGCGCTTTTGCGTTTTCCAAGGGGCTCCAAAATAATTGTATAAATATGGAATGTGGAAAGAAGGCTCATTACCCATAGAAAACTGGCCAACCATCCCCGTAGAATTTGAACCATTAACAAAAAAGTCACTTTTTCTAATGCCCAAACTTTCTCTAAATAATTGATCTAATCTATTTTGTGCGGCCTGTTTACCTCCTAATAAATTGGTGAGTCCTAATATATCCTGTTGAACACTCCAAGCATAGGTCCAACCATTATTTTCGTCATAATACTCTCTATAGCCTTTTCCACCATCCAGTTTTGGATTGATATTTACCCAATTCCCTTCGGTATCTTTTGGCATAAACAATCTTTTTTCAGAATTCCATAAGTTTTTATAATCGTTTCCTTTTGGAGATAGTTTTGAATAGTCTTCTGTTTTTCCTAATTCCTTTGCAAGTTCTGACACTGCCCAAAAATCATAACTGACTCCTAAAGTTACAGCAACAGGTTGTCTTTTTTCAAAAGCATCTACATTTGCAACCGTTTCTTGTTCTCCTTTTTTAAGCGATGGAAAATAGCCGTTCTTATGATAGAAATCGTCTAAAGATCCTCTGGGATTACCTTGACGCCATGGAATAAATGTACCTTCCAATAGATTTTTTTTGATTCCTGTATATGCTTTTTCTACATCATATTTTTTCAACCCTTTTCTGTAGCCATCAATAAAAATAGCAGAAGAATGGTAGGCATTCATACACAAATGATTTCCATATACCTGCGGGAATGTTGGCATCCAACCACTTTGCTCATACATTAAGGTGTACGAGTTCAGCATTTCGTTTTCTAAGGCTGGGTTTAAAATAGTTCGTAATGGATGTTGCGCTAAATAGGTGTCCCAAACCCAATCATCTACATAAAAAGGTCGATCACTTTTATGGACTTTTTTATCGTATCCACTATAATAGTGCCCATATTCATTGACATCCACCATACGTTCGTACGTTCTGTATAATGATGTGTAGAACGTTCTTTTTTGAGCCGTTGTTCCTCCTTCAACTTGAATTTGATTCGTTACTTGATCCCAAGCTTTTTTCCCTTCTTTTACAACATCCTCAAACGTATTATTTTTAATTTCTTTATGGAAGTTTTCTTTTGCTTGTGCAGCACTGACATAAGAAATGGCATATTTTATAAGCAAGATTGAGGGTGCGTTTTCTGTTGCAGTAATTTGTAGTTTAGTGTTGTTAAATGTGTAGTTGATGTTTTCAATAGGTTTGTTATTCTCATCTACGATCTCACCATATACATAAACGGTAACAGTATTTATTACGGCATGTTCTCCTCGAGTTGGTTTGCTTCTTTTTTCTTGAATGGTAAATGAATTTTTACCTTCAGAAAACTGCATCTCTTTCGTGCCTTTTATTAAAAAGTTTTTTTGTTTTCCCTCTGGAAAATCTATTTTATAAATCGCTGATTTTTTAGAAGGGGTAAAGCTAACTTTAATGTCATCTTCAATTAAATATGTTGAATATAACCAAGGATGTACTATTTCTAAATCGTGATCTATAGCCATCCCTTTATTCCAGGAACTGTTTTTCACTTCCCCCAAAGTAGTTTTCATTTGTAGAATTCCTTGTCGTCTGTGTGCTGGTACTTGAAAAGGAAACGCCTGCACCAAATCTGAAATATAATCCTGTTTTACAGGAAACATTCTCAGCATTTGATTTGGTAAATGAATGGTTGGGTATGTTGGCACTAGAAAGCGGGACACATTACCTATGGTTGGATCTATGTATTTGGTATTGTCATCAGATGCTTGAGCAAAGGAAGTTGAAAAACTTAAAACCGATAGGAGTACTATTAAATAATTTTTAACCATTTTTATTATAATCTGTTATATGAACAAATAAAACATGAATGGCTTAATTATTGATTAATAAACAATTAATTAAGGGTTATAACCTACGATTAAAATAATTTAATTATTTGCAGCTCTTTTTGCTTTTCTATAGACAACTAAAAGCTTAAACTTTTCTATACCAGCTAACACTCTTAAATCTTTGTTATATGCTTTTTCTACTTCTTTAGCTTTTACTTTAAAGGTATCTTTATCATCTGTGTATTCTTTTCTCAAAGCTCTTTTCTTGTTGTTTCTATCCAGAATTAATTCTAGAAGCTTTGCACTTTTATCTTCATCAAACTCCATAACTTTAGACAGTTTATCTTTTAGTTCTATAGCTTTTTGATTTTTTTGCGCTTGTGTAATTGATACAAAAAGTAATAAAACGATTACTAGTAATTTTTTCATTTTGTTTATTTTATAAGTTTATTCAAATAAAAGAGGTTCACATTAATTTCTTATTAATTTTCAATTAACTAACAGTAAACCTCCAAAACTTTTGCGTTTTCTGATAGTAAAGTGATGTTTTTTAAACAAGCTGGTAATAGAAGCGTTTCTCCATTTTGAATATGATAGTTTTTTTCTTCACAAATAATCTCAATTGAGCCTTCAACACACATGTAAATAATAAAAGAATCTATGGCTGAGTAATCTTTTTCAACTCTAGAATTAATATCTAAAATATTAGTCTTAAAATAAGGTGAATGCACCAATGTATTGGACACATTCTTTTCTATAGAATATTCCGTTTTATAAGTATCATGTACTTCGTAATCTATGACATCAATTGCCATTTCGTTATGCAACTCTCTTTTTGCACCTGTTTTAGAATCTACTCTGTCATAATCGTAAATACGATAAGTTACATCGGATGTTTGTTGAATTTCAGCTAACAATACACCCGCGCCAATGGCATGTACACGCCCCGTTGGAATATAAAAAGTATCTCCTTTTTGTACCGTTTCATGATGCATGACATCTAGAATGGTATTGTTTTCTAAATGTGTTTTATAGCTATCCGTATTAATTTTTTCATCAAAACCTACAATTAATTCTGCATCTTTATCCGCTTGCATTACATACCACATTTCATTTTTACCAAATGAGCCATGACGCATTTTTGCGACTTCATTACTAGGATGCACCTGAATAGATAAAGGTGTTTTTGCATCAATAAATTTAATTAGTAAAGGAAATTCTTCGCCGAATTTTTCATAGACCGCTTCACCAACAAAATCGCCTTTAAACTCCATCGTTAAATCTCGTAATGTATTTCCTTTTAAACTGCCTTCTGCGACCACAGTTTCATCACCTGAAACATCAGAAATTTCCCAAGACTCTCCAATATTATCTTCTTTATAGTGCTTGTTTAATTCTGTTTTTAATTTTTCTCCACCCCAAATTCTATATTTATATAGTGGTGTAAATTGTAAAGGATATAATTTCATTTTGAAGGTGTTAAATTAATTTTCGTTTTGATACGCCGTCGTAATGTTTAGAATTATTTTTTTGCAACCATTCAAGCAGATTTGTTCTTAATTCTTCGGCTTTTTGTTCGTATTTTCTTCTTTCTGGATTTTTCCCTAAAAGATTGTTCATTTCATGCGGATCTTCAGTTAAGTGATACATTGCATTTATAACTTTAGAATCTTCAGTATAAGGAACCATCAATTTCCATCCGTCTTTTACAATCATATAATTGGGGGACGTTGGACCTCTGTAATTCCATTCGGTCACTACATAGTTCCCATGATTCGTTTTTGTATGCTCTATCAAATCACGTAAACTTTCACCATCGGATTTATAATTTCCAATGGATAAATAATCCATAATTGTGGCAAATAAATCTACATTAGAAATATAGCCATTCACTGTAGTTTCTTTTTTAATTTCATTGGGCATTTTAATCATTAGTGGAACATGCGACGACTCTTCATAGAATACATTTTTTTCGCGCATTCCATGAGCACCTAACATTTCTCCGTGATCGCTAGTAAAAATAACTAAGGTGTTTTCTGCTAAACCAGTTTCATCGAGTTTATTCATAATTTCCCCCATCCAATGATCTAATTCTGTGATCAAACCATAATAATTGGAAATCATATATTTTATTTTTTCTTGATTCGCAAACTGTGTTAATTTTTTTCTACCATTGGCATTTTTGTATGGAGAGTTTGCCATGTCATCATCAATACTTTCTGGAATTTTCATATCCTTTTCAGGATACAGGCCATAATAAGGCGCAGAAGGAATCATTGGTGCATGCGGAAAATGAAAAGATGTGGTTATGCTAAACGGTTTATTTTTTAAACGTTCTATCGCATCTATGGTCTTTTTGGCATAAAAAGCAGTGATGGTGTGTTCTTTTGGAATTGATGATTTTCCGTGAAAATTTGGTTGCGAAAACTTTTTATTTTCTTTTTTAACTTCTGCATATGTTTTTCCGTAATTAACATCTAAGGGGTCAGGCGTATAGGGTCTTTTGGTGAAATTGTCTAGTAGTTCACCTTTTTTAGGGGCTCTTTTTGGAAAAACAGCGTTTAAATAATCTTGGTACATATAACTCTGGCCTCCATGTTCAAACATATATTTACCATTTTTAGCATATTTATTAGGGTTTTTATAGACCTCTGAATGCGAAGTTAAGACATGCCATTTTCCATAGTATTCTGCATGATATCCTTTTTCAGTAAGAATTTCATCAAACGTTTTCATGGTCATTACAGGTTTATCATCGTAATTATATGTTTTATTATTAGTAGTTACCCCGTTTGTATTTATGGTAGTTCCTGTTAAAATACTCGATCTCGCAGGTCCACAAACCGCAACAGGTGTGTATGCATTTTTAAAATAGGCACCTTGTTTTGCAAGCCTGTCTAAATTTGGAGTTTTCACAGTTGGGTTTCCAGAAATACTAAGGGCATCATAGCGTTGCTGATCTGTTATAATGAATAATAGATTCTTTTTCTGATTATTTACAACCGTGTTTTGTGCAGCCGTATCTTTTGTTTTACAACTAAGAATTAGGACTAAAATTAAGAGTTTTAAAACGTATTTCATTTCGGTTTTAGCTTACTTTCTTATAATTAAGTCTTCTATACTTAAATCTTTCATCGGCAAAGTTATATTCATAGATAACGCTATTGTTTTTTCGCATGTAAAATATTTTAGTCTTACCATTTACTTTAAAAGTTATCGTATCTTTTTCTAAAGTATATGTAAATATTTTTGTGCTATTATTTTTAGAATTTAAAAGAGACCCTTGTTTGTTTTCATTTAATGTGATAATGAAATTTTTAAACTTCCAAGCGCCCAGAATATCTTCTTCCGCAATGGATTCTTTAGGATACATACCTTGAAGTCTTTTATCTAAAAGGACTTCTATTTGATTCATATTTGTGTTTTCTAATTTAAACGCTTCGATAAACAATTTGGCTATTTCTAAAACACTATTCTTTAGTACTTCTGGATAAGATGCATTTAAACAGGTGTGATTGATGTTATCATATAAAACCACTTTTACGTTGCCGCCTTTTTTCTTGATTTGTTTAGCAAATTTTTCCGTTTGTGAATAATGACATAAGGTATCTTCTTTACCATTTAATAATAAGGTACTTGGTGGTTTTTTTCTTAAATTATAAAATGCAGATGCTTTTTTACTTTCCTCTTCCGTCGCTAATCCGTATAATTCTCTTGCTTTTTGACTTGGAAACGTTGATCTTTCCTCTGAATGTTCTACTAAATTATACATGCCTTCTGCACCCACTAATAGTTTACAATTTTTATATTTTTGAGCCATCATAGCCGCTAATGTAGACCCTGCTGAAGATCCTCCAAACCCAATCATTGTAAGGTCTGCATTGAATGTATCTGCATTTTCAAAAAACCATTGAACAGACGCTTCTAAGTCTTGTATAGCATCCGTAAATGTTGCATTGTTGCCTTTACATCTATATGCCAATCCTACATAAATGATGCCTAATTGATCCGCTAGATAATTAGCATCTGTAGACAATCTTGCTGGTGGTACAGTTGTTGGAGTACCGCCATTCCATCCACCGCCATGCACAAAGAAATATACAGGATTTTTACCGGTAGTGTTTTTTGGTAGTTTTATTCGAATAGGAATATCATAACCACCCGCTTTTGTAGCGATAGCATTTATTGTTTTTTGAGCAGCACTGGTTAAAACAAAACAGCATGCCAAAAGAACTCCTAATGATTTCATAGTTTTTTTTATATTAATTTACAAACTCAGCGTATGGTCGGTTAGGAAATGACTTCAAACTTTTTGTCAATAGTATTTTTAGTTCTTCTGCTTTTTCTCGGTTGTCTTCAAAAATATTTTTAGTTTCAAGAGGATCTTTTACTAAATCAAATACTTGATCTGCATCAAAATAAAAAGCACTACTTTTTGAGGCAATATTTCCCAAATGACCATTTCTTGTGTAATAGGGGTATTGAAGTTCGGCACCTTTCCATCCTTTAAATGTTAGGCCTTTATTTATTCTATTCTGTTTTTGTTTATCATATCTTACAGAAATATATTTCCAATCTTTCGTCATCACACTTCTTGCATAACCAAGCTCAAAAAATAAATAATCGTGCACTGGTTTTTTAGTTCCTTTTAACACCTTTTTTAAACTAACACCGTCTAATGTTGATTTTACATTCTTTAATTTAACCCCTGCTAGTTCTAAAAAAGTAGGTGTAAAATCAATATTTTGAACTAACTCATTATAGTCTTGGTTCGGTTTAATTCCATTTGGCCAATGCATCATCAAAGGAACTTTTGTTCCACTTTCATATAAGCTCGTTTTTCCACCGTTGTAGTTCCCATGATCTGACGTAATTATAATAATGGTGTTTTCATAAATACCTTCTGCTTTTAATTTATCTACAACAGCGCCAACCGCATGATCAAACCAACGCAACCAAGCATGGGCTACTTTTTTATCAAGGTTTTTGACTTCTTCTTTGATTTCTTCTCTAGTGGGTAAGTAGGAGTAATCGGCATCTACCAACCCTTGTCCTGTAAACTTTGGATTTGAATCTAAACCTCTAAAATACTTTCCATTTTTTATATTATAGGGTGCTGGACCATGAGGAACCGTCTCACTGTAATACAAAAAGAAAGGATCATTTTTATTTTCGTCGATAAACTCCAAAGCCGCTTTATTTTTCCATTCTACATTATGAACATTTAAAGAATCATTATAGAGTTCTCTTAAATTTCCTGCATAAACTCCATTGGCATAATCAAAACCATATTCTTTAATTACTTCTGTCCATTTTTGATGGTTTTCAAACATTTTTTTAGAAACTTCTGGATCATTTGGATCTGCATTTTTTGCGTAGGTCTGAAAGCCATTTTTTTTCCAATTTTTTTTATTGTTAACGATATTATGCTCCACAATATGACTTTTACCTACAAAACCTGTTTTATACCCTTCTTCTTGTAATAGTCTTGGTAAATTGGATTTGTCTTTTTCTATTTCTGTATTATTTTCTACTCTTGTCATAGTTCCTTCAGGATGCATTCTCATAAAAGCTGGGCCTTCAGACCTTCCTGCATAACGTCCAGTTAGCATTGTATATCTGCTTGGTACACATACAGAGCTTGATACATATGCGTTGTTAAAAATCATTCCATTTTTTGCTAAATTGTCTATAATTGGCGTATGTACTTGTTTATCACCATTAAACCCAAAAGGACGTGATTGTATTCTTTTCTCTGAATCTAAAGGAACAACAGCACTTTGATCATCTGTCATAATAAAGATGATGTTTGGCTTTTTAGTGTTTTGTGCAATTGATTTATTATTATTAATTAGTATTAAAAAGAATATAAATCCAATGGTTTTGTAATTATGAAATGTCATTTGTGGTTATTTATTTTTGTTACTTATTTCTTGTATTCCAATTCCGGAAGCTTGTCTTTTATAATCAGCATAAAACGATTTAAGCTGCGCTATTTTTTTTTAATTATTTTTCCAAATTTCTTTGGATGACTTTTCTATAACTTTAGATAAATAGTTTTTTGCTTTGTTAACAACTGTTGTTTCTGTTTTAGCAAGATTTGTAGATTCCTTTTTATCTTTAGTTAAGCTAAAAAGCATTTCAGCATTCATCTTTTTCTTTGTGTTTTTACTTTTTTCTTCAATGAATTTCCACCCTCCAAAACGAATTGATTTTCTGCCTTGCGCATCTCTATGCACTAATGGTGGTCTTTCATAAAATTTATTTGGTTTTAAAACCGCTTTTTTAAAGCTATAACTATCTGGCGCATCTTCTAAATTTAATCCCCTATCATTCCCAATATAATCTGCCAGAAACCCATAAATATCAACAGTTGAGACTGTTGTCTTAGAAGTTTTATTGCCTTTTATTTTTTTTGGATAATTTACAATAAACGGAATTCTAAAACCTCCATCCCAAATAGTATGTTTATCTCCTTTATAATCTCCATTAATTTGTAAGCCTTTATTGATGGCAAAATTTTCTGGCATTATATCTTTTTTCTTTGGAATATCGCCACCATTATCGCTCGCAAAAATTATAATGGTATTTTCTCTGATTCCTTTTTCTTCTAAAAATGAAATTAAATTCCCTAAAGAACGATCGATATCTTGTATAAAATCGCCATAGGCACCTGCATTACTTTTACCTCGCATTTGTGGACTTGGAGTAATTGGATGATGCACAGCAGCAGCTGCATAATACAAAAAGAATGGTTGGTCTTTTTTCAAGCTTTTCATCCACTCTATAGATTTGTTTGTTAAATCATCTGTTACTTGCTCAGTAACTCTCTGTGGGGCATCATATCCTTTGTATTGTTTTCCATAAAATGATTTTCCATAAGCAGAAATTTTATCTGAACGCAACCCATAAATTTTATTATTTTCTATATATACTTTATGACCGTCATCTAAATTATTAGGCAATGCAAAACTGTAATCCAATCCATAATCTGTTGGAGCAGGGTATATATTTCCTAATAAATTCTTAAACTTTTCCTCTTTAAAACCTAAATGCCATTTACCAACCATAGCTGTTTTATAGCCTAAAGATTGCATATACTTTGGCAATGTTTTTCGATTAACATCAATTAAAGCTGGGTCATTCATATTAACAACTCCTTTTTTTAATCTTGTTCTCCAAGAATATTGACCCGTCATTAATGCATATCTAGTAGGAGTGCATACAGAACCTGTTGTATAAGCATTTGTAAATTTTACTCCTTCTTTTGCTAATTTATTTATGTTGGGGGTTTTAATTAATTCTTCGGAAGCTCCGTAAACATTGGTAGACCCATAACCAAAATCATCTGCAATAAATACAATGACATTTGGTTTTTTAGATTGTGCAAAGGTTATTGAGTTACTAAAAATAGAAACTATAATTATCAAATACAATTTTATACTGCTTTGCATGGTAGTTTTTTTATAACATTATGAACTAGTAGATTCATATTTTTTAAATACTGTAAAGCCATACCAAGCTATAAAGGCAAAGCACAATAATGGTAAAATAAATGAAAAGTTTACTTCTGAAACCCCCATAATAGAGATATCTGCAACACCATTTCCACCAGCATCAATAATAATTCCTTGTAATTTTGGCATTAATGCACCACCAACAATTGCCATTACCAACCCTGCTGAACCCACTTTAGATTGTTCTTCAGACAAATCTCCCAAAGCAATACCATAAATTGTTGGAAACATTAAAGACATAAAGAAAGAGATAGCCACTAAACAATATAAACCAACAATACTTTGAATAAAAATTGTTCCTAAAGCAAAAAACATGGCTAAAACAGCAAAATACATTAGTAATTTTCCTGAACTAATAAAACGTAATAAATACGTTCCAATAGCTCTACCAATCGTAAATAAAACAAAGGCAGCCATTTGGTAATAACCTGCTGTAACACTACTCATACCTATACCTTCTGCATATTGATAAATATAAGTCCAACACATTATTTGTCCACCAACATATAAGATTTGAGCCAACACTCCAGATGTATATTTAGAGTTCTTACCTAAAGCAGCAAAAGTTTGACCAATTTTTGGCATATCTCCATCTGCTTTAGACTGTGGCATTTTACTTACTAGAAAAATTACAAAAACAACTGTAATGAACAATCCTAATGCTACATAAGGATCTCTAATCACCAATAAATCTGTAGTTCTAATAAGCGCTTTAGAGGCTTCTTCAAGCGCGCTAAAATCAACAATATCATCAGACTGTAAGTTCTTTAGAACAAATTGTTGTGCTACAAATAATCCAGCAATTAATCCCACAGGATTAAAGGATTGTGCTAAGTTTAGGCGCTGTGTAGCTGTTTCTTTTGGACCCATAGCTAATGCATAAGGATTTGCTGCTGTTTCTAGAAAAGCCAAACCAAATGTTAATACATATAAGCCCAAACAAAAGAATAGAAAGCTTTCTGATTGCGCGGCAGGATAAAATAATAATGCGCCTGTTGCATATAATGCCAAACCTATTAAAATACCTACTTTATAAGAATATTTACGCATAAACATTGCTGCTGGTAAAGCCATACAAAAGTACCCACCATAAAAAGCCATTTGTACCCAAGCTGCTTCAGAATTAGATAATTCTAAAACTTTTTTAAAAGCCTGAACCATTGGATCTGTAACTGCATTTGCAAAACCCCATAATGCGAATAATGAAGTGACAAGAATAAAAGGAATTAAGTTCTTTCGAGGTACTACAGATATTTTTTTTAAATCTTTCATTTTTAGTTTCGTTGATGTTAGTCTTTAATTATTTAGGCAGATTACCCATTGTAAATTCCATTTTTCCTCCAGCAATTAATTGCTCGTGCGTAAAAAATGAAGTTTCTAATTTTTCCCCGTTCAATTTAGTAGTTTGAATGTATTTATTTTCACGACTATTATTTTTTACTTTGATTACAAATTTCTTTCCTGTTGGTAAATTGATTTCTACTTCATCAAAAATTGGACGACCAATCGAATAGGTTGGGTCTCCTGGATTAAACGAATAAAACCCCATTGCATTCAAAACATACCAAGCAGACATTTGCCCACAGTCTTCATTTCCGGCCAGTCCATTAGGATTATTAAAATACAATTCGCTCATAATTTTGTCTGTAACTTCTTGTGTTTTCCAAGGTTGACCAACAAAATTATACATGTGTGAGATATGGTGACTGGGTTCGTTTCCATGCGCATATTGGCCAATTAATCCTGAAATATCTCCAGAAACATCATCTCCAGTTAATTCTGAACTCGTAGAAAATAAAACATCTAAATTTTTAATAAATGTCTCTTTACCTCCTACTAAATCTACCAAACCTTCAACATCATGAGGTACAAACCAAGACCATTGATACGCATTTCCCTCTGTATAATCATCTTTTCTATGTTTAGAAAAACGAGGATCAAAAGGCTCGCGCCATTTTCCATCTTGATTTTTCCCTCTCATAAAACCAACTTCTTTATCGTAATATTGAGTGTATTTTTTGGAGCGTTTCATAAAACGATTGTAATCGTCTGTTTTTCCTAAATCTTTTGCCATTTGTGCAATACACCAATCATTATAAGCATATTCTAAGGCTTTAGAAACAGATTCATTTTCTAGGTCAGCAGGAATAAAATCCATCGTTTCATTATAGAGTTTCCCTTTTGGCATTAAAATATTTTTGACTCTTTTTGATGGAAAAAAGATATTTAGTGTATCATATGTTGAAGCATGAACAACGGCTTCATAGGCTTTCTTTACATCGTAGCCTCGAATTCCTTTAGTGTAAGCATCTACAATCACAGGAACGGAATGATATCCAATCATACACCCTGTGTAATTCCCTTGTAATTCCCACATTGGCAAAACACCACCTTGGTCATATTTTGTTAAAAGGGTATTTATAAATTCGTTAGTTTTATCAGGATCTGTAATTGTTTTTAAAGGATTGTAGGCTCTAAAAGTATCCCACAACGAGAACACTGTATAGATTTTTTCTTCATCAGATTGGTAAATTTTTCTATCCATTCCTCTGTATCTAAAATCTACATCAGAAAACGTATTTGGACTTATAGAAGTGTGATATAGCCCTGTATAAAAGATTGTTTTCTCATCTTCAGTACCTCCTTTGACATTAATTTTTGATAATTCTTTTTTCCAAGTTTCATGCGCATCATTTTTAACCTTATCAAAATCCCAATGATTAATTTCTACCTCTAAATTCTTACGTGCACCTTCATAGTCAACAGATGAAATACCAACCTTTGCTAGTACTTCTTCACCCGCTTTTGTGTTAAAGGTTAATACTGCCACTAATTTTTTTGACGTCCTGTTTGGTAACGTTTCTATTTTTTTTCCATTTTCAAAAAAAGTAATTGTAAATGGTTTATTAAATTTTGCTTTAAAAAAAATATCTTGCGTGACAGCCCAACCTCCAGAACCTTTATAGCCTGCTATTTCAGTATCCGAAATTAATTTAAATTGATGGTTTGGCTTATGATCTGGATAAATGGTATGCGATAAATCTATAATGATCCCCGATTTTCCTTCCTTATTAAAGGTGTATTTATGAAAGCCAGCTCTTTTTGAAGCCGTCAGCTCTGCTTTGATGTTGTAATCTTTTAATAAAACTGAATAAAACCCTGGAGATGACACTTCATCATCATGATTAAATCTAGAACGATATCCTGAATCTGGATTTTCTGGAGTCCCTGGAATAACTTTTGCTTCACCAGAAAAAGGCATAAATAAAAAGTCGCCTAAATCACTAATTCCTGTTCCACTTAAATGGGTATGAGAAAACCCTAAAATCGAAGTATCTGTATAATGATAGCCTCCACAAGCATCCCAACCCAGCGTTCGTGTATCCGGACTTAGTTGCACCATTCCATAAGGCGTCGTTGCGCCTGGAAACGTATGCCCATGACCCCCTGTACCTATGAAGGTGTTCACATATTTGGTATTATCAATAGATTTTTTAGGTTTTGTTGTAGTTTCACTAAAAGATAATAGACCTATTACGGTAAGAAGTAGTAAGTAACTTTTTATGTTTTTCATAGGTGATTTGTTGTTAATTTTTAAAATCGTTTGGTATTAGAGATGGATCTGCACCCCAATTTTTATTTGGATATTTCCCCATTTGTAATGTGATGGTTGCGCCATTGATAAGATCATTGTGTGTAAACCAAGGCCCTTTTAGTTCTTTTCCGTTTAATGTTGCAGACTGTATATATTTATTCGTTTCATTACAGTTTGGAGCATTTATGGTAAATTTTTCACCATTTGGTAGGTTGATGCTAATTTTTGAAAACAAAGGACTTCCAATTGTATAGACGGGGATTCCTGGAGTGATTGGATAAAAGCCCATTGCAGAAAAAACGACAAAGGCAGACATACCGCCTCCATCTTCATCTCCTGGAATACCAAAAATGTTGTCTTTAAACCAAGTGTTCAGAAGCATTCTTATTTTCTTTTGCGCTTTCCAAGGTGAATCTGTGAAATTGTATAAATATGGAATATGAAAACTCGGTTCGTTTCCCATTGAATACTGTCCAACAATTCCTGTAAAGTCGGGAAACCTTGCATTTAATGCATACGTGCTTCTCCCTAAATCTTCTCTAAACATTTGATCTAAACGTTCTTCAAACGTTTTTCGACCACCCATTAATTCTTGCAATCCTAAAATATCTTGTTGTACATTCCATAGGTAGGTCCAACCATTATTTTCATCATAATAATCTCGACCGCCCATTCCTCCATCAAATTTTGGATCGATATCAATCCAATTTCCTTTGGCATCTTTTGGCATAAAGAATCCTTTTTCCTTCCAATATAGGTTTTTGTAATTCTGAGCTGTTTTGGAGAAGTATTTATAATCTTCCTCTTTGCCTAATTCCTTAGCAAATTCTGCTAAAGCCCAATCATCATAACCTTGAGCTAAGGTAACCGCAACCGATTGTCTTTTTTCAAAATCATGTACTCTAGGCTCTGTTTCTTTTTCTTCGGGGTACAATGCTGGAAAATAACCAAGTGCTAAAGCAAGTGTATCCAAAGGTGCATGGGTGCCCATTTTCCATGGAATCATGGTGCCTTCTAAAGCATTTTTTTTCATGGCCTGAAAAGCTATTTCAGCATCAAAATTAGTAACTCCTTTTCTGTAAGCATCTAATAACATAATGGTAGAGTGGAAGCCGTTCATTGGAGGTGCATCTCCATGAATTTGTGGAAATTGAGGTAACCAACCCGATTGTTCATACATTCTTACATAAGAAGCCATCATATCCGATTCCACGTCAGGTTGTAAAATATAGCGTAACGGATGCAATGCTAAAAAAGTATCCCAAACCCAATCATCTGCATAAAAATCTTGTTCCCCTTTGTGAATTTTTTGATCGTAATTACTGTAATAGGTTCCGTCTTCAGATATATTTATCATTCGTTCATACGAACGATAGAGTGCGGTATAAAAAGTTCTTTTGTACGCTTCAGTACCACCTTCAACCTCAATTTGATTTAATAAATTAGACCATTTTTTATGCGCTTTTTCTTTTACATTTTCAAAATTAAAATCAGGAATTTCTCTTTCTAAATTTTTCTTTGCTTGTTCACTACTTATAAATGAGAGTCCATATTTAAATTGAATTTGTTTAATGTTTGTATCGTTCCAAGCCATCCATGAGTTGAGGGTGTTTTCTTTAGTTTTTATAGATGTAAATGCGCCTTTTTTGTCTGTTAGCGCGTACACATAGCACAGCATTCCTTCAAACGATTCTGTCCCTGTAAGAGAACCATCTTCATTTAATTGCCAATCATCCCCCGATAAATCGCTTAGAAATAATTTTCTAGTATCCTTATTTTGATAGGTAAATTTAAAGAGACCTGCTTGGGCAGCTGGGGTAAATTCTGTCGTAATATTATAATCTTCTAACCAAGTGGAGTAGTAGTGAGGGTGCGCAATTTCTAACTCTTGATCCCAAGCAGAAACAGGCGTATCGGCTTCATTTACAGCACCTGAAACAGGCATAATATTAAAAAGTAAATCAGACCGATGCTTTCTTGTTGTTAATGGAAAAGAAGTGATTTGATCGTCTCTATAATCTTTTCTTTCTGGATACATTCTTACCATAGAATTTGGTAAATGTATACGTGTTCTTGTTGGTTGTAAAAATGGCGCAACCCCTCCAATTTGTGGATCTACATAATTTACATTATCACTATTTTTTACGGAGTTACACGAAAATAATAATAGAGAGATCACTATTATTTTCAGGTAACTATGCAATTCTATTTTTGGCAATAATGTCTTTGAATTCATCAATTGAGGGATTATTTTTTATTAGGATAAATTGGCTGATTTTTGCTTAAAGGAATTTCTTTACGCAACATTTTTGTTGCTTGTCCTGTTTGCCACAAATAATAATCCGATGGTAGCCCTTCATAGGTTAGAAACTTACTTTTTCCTACCGGAGGGTTGTTATCCACTTTAAAAATACAAGTGCCTTCATCAATCTCATCAAACATGGCAACGTAAATTGTTTTTACATCAGAAGAAATAGCGTTATAAAGTTGTCTCCATAAGAATTCTCCTTTTAAGCGTGGTATTTGATTGAAAATAGTACTATCTTTTTTCATGTTTGCCCAACTAAATCCTGGAAAAACAACCGGCATATACATCAAATTATTTTCTGTGCACCATTGCAAATCTTTTACTGTATAGTCTTCTTTATGCTGATCAACGGATTCTAAATCATGATACCTTCCAGGCGTCCATGGATGTACAATATCAGCCATCTTAATAACCTCGTGTAATTTAGGATCATTAACGGCATCTCTGTCTAAAGTTCTCCATCCCGTTGGAACACCCAAAAGCACAACACAATTCCCATATTTTGGATCGTTTTTAAAGAAATTAATCAGTTCTTTGATGTTCTCTAAAGTGTATTTCCTATTTTCAAAACCAACGCCCCAAAGAGAAACCACTGCTTTTCCTTTATAGGTTAAAACATTTGGGTTAGTGGGATCATTTAGCTTATATTTTCTAACGAGTTGTTTCCAATCTTTTATAGTGGTTTCTACAACATTAGAACTGTTAGTTCCTGAAAGGTCGTACATTAAACTCAATACTCTATTGTTGTTTTTTGCAGCTCTAAAACAGTTGTCAAAAACAGTATTATAATTATCGCTTCTTTTTTTACCTCTAGTTAAACCTACCACAAAACGTTGTGCAAAAACCCCATCAATGCCATACTCTTTCATCCATTTGAAATGGAGATCAACGGTTTTAAAATCGGCGGAACTAAACACAAATGCAGGTGTATCACTTTTATATTTAAAAGCGGTTTTATATTGATTGCTTTGTTGAATTTCATCCATTTCTGGCCAAAAATCTATCGAAGCACTGCCTGGATAAAATTTAGCGTTATTGCCATAGTGTTTCCAATTTAATTTTGAACCATCTCCTTTAGCATTAAACCATCCTTGATAGCCCGCTAATATTTTACCTTCAATGGAGTTATTAGTTTGCGGAAGACTTTCTTTAGAGAGGGTATTACTATTTGTATTGATTTTACAACTGTGCAAAAGAAAAATACTAAAGAAAGTAGCAAATAGAGTTAATTTATTTTTCATATATATAATAAATTAATTGACTTTAAATTCTTCTCTTAAAATTTCAAGATATTGTTCTCCGTAGGAAGTTGCAGATTCAAGTTGTGTTCCTCTATTCCAATCGTTAAAAGAATCAATTAAGACTATTCTGTTAGTTCCGGCAGCTCTTCTTGCTACGTTACAATTTGCTCTAAACCAAGACTCATCCTTATCATACACATTAAGATTACTTCCGCCATTTACTATTTTTAGATTTATAGATGGAGATATTGTAGGAATGTATTCAATATTATATTTATTAAAGGTTTCTTTATGGTACAACCATGCTTGATCCATAAATTTGTGAAAATTAATTATTCTATCATAAAAATTAATATTCACTGCGGCATAGGTTGTGTGTGTAACAGCGTCAACTCCGTCTACAAACCTAAAATCATACCTTAACGTTGGTGTCCACTCATTTTGCATACCAATTAAATAGAGCTGAATACCAAGGTCAGATAATTCTGCCCTCATTTGTTGATATAGCGCTGCATTATCATCAGAATGTAAATTGTGACTATTTAAAAGATATACCACATTTTTTCCATCAACTTTCATATAATTCGTTTGGTTAAAAAATGGTGTCATTAATTTAAAATCATCAATAAATCTTTGAACAAGACCTTTTGATTCAATTCTATTGTTGTTATTTAGCCCCATGTTCCCAAAATTATAGGATAGTGCAAAATTTACATCTGCCGAATTTGGTGCAGATTGTAAACTATTTATGAAATTAACATCTTGGTTGTTTTGGTTTTGATTATTTGCAGATCTAAATTGAATGATAAAAAAATCTATACCTGCTGTTTGTGCCTGTTTTACATGTTCTTCATAAACAGCAGGATCTGATATGTTAGCATTATAAACACCAATAGTAGGTTCTTCAGGGACTGTACTTCTTCTAATAAACCTACTATACTGTGCACCTACAATATAATTTTCAGTAACAGGAACATTAGGAATATCATAATTTAAGAAATTGTCTTCAGCAGTTACGATATTGTCTTCTGTGCATGAAAAAAAGGCAATTGAGACGATGAATACGAATATGGTTTTTATGTATTTCATAATAATATTATATTTTTATATAGGTTACGCCTGCAGCAATTAAATCGTCTTCAGAATCTCCGTAAAAATGGGTGGCAAAGTCTTGATTAAATTCAGGGATCATTGTTTCCCATTTTACTGGTGTATAAGGTTTGTTCATTTTAAGTTCACTGTATAATGAATTACCTTGCGATAAGTTGGAAACAGCTTCTTGAAAACCATCGTTATTTAATATACTTTCTGAAAACGGTGGATAAACCATTCTTTCTGGTAAAGCCGCATAATCTAATCCAAGTGCTCCATCTGGTTCAAATTGATCTATAAGAGGTAGCAGTCTTGTTCTTTTCTGCATACACCATATATCATGACCTTGATTAAAACTAGCTAGCCAACGCTGTCTTGTAATTTTATCCAAAGGATTTGCAGAAATACCGCTGTTTACTAAGCCGAATAAATGTCTATCACCTGTGCTTGAAGTCCCCCATTTGATGCCGTCTCTCGCTTTATACTCATTTTCTCCTGTAACTCCATACTGTTGAAAAGAAGCATCAATACCATCATAATAATATTGTTCTGCTGTCTGAGAGCCTCCCCAGCCTTTTAGTTGAGCTTCTGCTTTTATAAAATTTAATTCTGCATACGTAATGAGATTATAACTCATATCTTGAGCCATAAACACATCTACTTTAGGCCTGCTATATCTTCTAGTTTCTACGCCATTTAGAATATTGTTATTCCCATTTAAATCCCATCCATCTACAGTTGCATTTCCTCCAAGAGGTCTTCCAAAATATGGCAGCTCATATTCTATACTAATTTTTTCTGTTGTAGAGCCTGATTTAAACACCTCATCTCTAACAGTTATAGGATTTAAAGATGGTTCAATTAACGCTACCAATCTTGGGTCTCTGTATGTTTTTAAGTTTAATAAATAATTTAGATTAATATAGGGAACTACATCTTGATTTGCAGTTATAAATATATATCTCCGATAATTAAATGACCAATTCTCTTCTTCTATACCCCACTTTAGAGAAACGTTATCTAAATTAGTACTTAAAAGATTATTTTCATTTGCCATAGCTTCAGAACCATGTTGTTGAGCCAAAGTAGGGAAACCCTCAGAAATTCTTAATGCAATCTTTAAGCGAAGTGAATTTGCAAACTTTATCCATTTTGTATTATCTCCATTAAAAACTGGGTCCTGCAAGAGCCCATCTCCATTGGGATCCATATTTTCTCCAGCTTCTTTTAAAACATTTAAAATATCAGTATAAATAAACTCTTCGGATGAGTATTTTGTTGCCAGTAGGCCTTTAGAAGCATCTTCATAAGGAACAGCTCCAAAAGTTGACACTAAAACTGAATAGACATAACTTTTCCATATTTTTGATATATATACTCTATTCGTATAACCGGGGTCGGTACTATAATTATCAATAATATCTTGATTATTTTTCAAAACATCTACATAAAATTGTCTCCAAAAATTATCTAGCCCTGATTCTGTAAAAAAGTACCTATTAAATTGACCTCCTTTACCGCCATAATAACTAGCATAAGAATTAAATATTTGGTCGTTCATAGTACCACCAATTAAATCTAATCCTTTTTTTACAGAGCCTGCAAAAAGTTCTTCAGGAGAAGCTACTGTAATTGCGTCTGGGTTTGTATTGATTTCTTCAAATTTATTTGTGCATGAATTTAATATTGTTACTAAAAAAGTAATCAATAATAATTTGTGTGAAAATTTCATTTTCTTCATTTTTATTTTCTTTAAAACCCTAGTTTTACATTTATACCAATAGTTCTTGTTGGTAAGAAAGAACCAAATTCTATACCCTGTCCATTACCAGATGTTGTGCCTGCTTCTGGGTCTATTCCTTGTGGAGTATTCCTATAAATAGTCCATAAATCTCTTCCTACTAATGAAATTTTACCATTTTTAAGACCTGTATCCTTAAATACTTTTCTTGGTAATGTGTAACCAACAGTAACTTCTCTTAATTTTACATAAGAAGCGTCATAGACAAACCTTCTTTGATCTTGAAGACCATCAAAACCATATGTTTGCGGATTTAACCATCTTTTCGTATAAATAATTTCTCCATTAGCGTCTCTTTCTGCGCTCCAGTTTCCATCTGCATCTTGCACTCCTAAAGCTGAATTTTCATAAATTCTACCTTTTATTCTATCAGAGTCTCCATAGTCATTTCCAAATAAACCTCTTCCTTGTCTTTCGTTATTATTCTCTCCTAATATTAATGTTGATAATAACCATTCTTCTCTTCCTTCCAGAGTGCCTGCGTCTAAACCATTATTAAAAGATTTTGCCATGGTTCCAGAGTATAAATCTCCTCCCATTTTAATATCAATTAAAAAATTTAAGCTGAAGCCTTTATACGAAAAAGAGTTTCGTAAACTCCCTATCCAATCTGGTTGTGCATTCCCTAATAATTGATTAGACTCCCAAACTGCTCTACCATTAAGTAACACTAAAGGCGTGCCTGTTTCTGGATCAACCACTTGAGAATTACCTCTAATATTACCAAAAGGCTGTCCTACCTCTGCAAATATGCCTACATTAAACCAACTTCTTATTAATCTGCTTTCTACACCATCAAAAAGTGAAGCTACAAATGATTCGTTTTTAGACCAGTTAATGTCTGTTGACCATTTAAACTTTTTGTCAAATAGTTTAGCGGACAAAAATAATTCCATCCCTTCATTTCGAATCTCTCCTGCATTCAAAAATTTTCCTACAAAACCAGATGTTGGCGTAGTTGAAACATTTATAATTTGATTATTTGTAGATGATTTGTAATAAGTACCGTCAAAAGAAATTCTATTATTGAAAAACTTTGCTTCAATACCAAATTCTCTTGATGAAGTTAATTCTGGTTTTAACTCTAAGTTTTTTCTTATTCTCTCTAATGCAACCCAATCTGTATCATTGTAATTACCTCCTTGGACGTAGCTATTTCTAATTTGGTTAAAACCTGTATCATTACCAACTTGTGCAAAGGAACCTCTAATTTTACCGAAGGTTAAAATCTCATTTCTAGGAATAAATTTTGAAAATAATATGGTACCACCTACAGAAGGATAGAAGTAAGAATTATTACTTGCTGGTAAAGTTGAGGCCCAATCATTTCTGGCTGTAACATCTAAAAAATATGTTTTCTGGTATCCTAAAGAAACGGAACCATATAATGAGTTTATTCTTTTATTATTATTGATAAAAATTTCAGGAGCAAATTCATCACCATTTGATAAACTCTTGAGATCTCTCTCAAATAAAGAAATAGCAGTTAATCTATTTCCGTCTGTTCTTACATCAAATCGATTAACACCTATTAAAGAAACTAAAGACAAATCATTAAATTTCTTTGTATAATTTAAGATTGCTTCATAATTCCAATTTTCTCTTAAAGTATTTACTTCTCTATATAAACCATTGGGGTCATAAGAAGCTCCTTTGTTATTGAACTCTTGTCTATCTACATTATTTATTGCACCATTAATTCTAGTTTTAAGTTTTAGCCCTTTTAATATGGTCCAATTTAAAGTAATATTAGCTACAACTCTATTGGTAATATCTTGATTACTATTTTCATATATATTCCAATAAGGGTTATTAAAATCTCCCTCATATTCGAAAGCTTCATTATTCTCATTTTTATAAGGAAGTAAATTAGATTGAGACATATTTGGTAACATATAAATGTAGTTATTGGCTGGGTTTCTTTTACTCCCATTTTGATACATTCTGTTGTTTACTTTTTGATGCATGTATATAAAACTAACATTAGCGGTTAAATTATCAGAAATATTTTGTGACATACGCAGTGCAATATTATCTCTGTTAATTTCTTCCATTCTTTTAATTACATGATTTCCAAGTGTCTTACCATATGAAAATCTTATGGTACTTTTATCTGTGGCTCTACTAATTGCAAAAGTGTTGGTATTTACAATACCAATCTTATATAAATCTTTTACATTATTTATATCTGGAGCATAAGTACCAACAGTACCATTATAATCTAGTACTTGTTGCCCTAAAAAAGGAGCTCCATAAGCTCGATTGTTGGAGCCAACCATTGGCAAACCTGTGGTGGCATCCAATTGTCCCGCATTTTGTACCAATCGTCCACCATTACCTGCACCATAAGAATATTGATAATTTGGATATTCTCTATTTGAGACAATAGATAGGTTAGAATTGACATTGACATTTATTTTACTAGTACCCTTTTTTGCTTTTTTAGTTGTAATGATTACTACACCATTAGAAGCTCTTGAGCCATATAATGCAGAGGCGTTTGCACCTTTTAAAATTTGAATAGATTCTATATCATCTGGATTAATACCAGATATTGGGCTTCCTAAGTCAAGATCATCTCCTTCATTCCAAACAGAAACACCTGCATCACCTGATGAACTATCTAAAGGGACACCGTCTAAAATGTATAAAGGTTGATTGTTACCTGTTATTGAGGTTAAACCTCTAATAATTACTCTTGTTGAACCTGTTGGAGTAGATGAATTTGTAATTTGGACACCAGCCGCTTTCCCTGATAAAGCATTTAAAAAGTTTGATGATCTGGCTTCTGTCATGTCTTCAGTAGACACTTTTTGTGTTGAATAGGAAAGTGATTTTTTATCTCTTTTAATACCAAGAGCTGTTACTACTATTTCTTCTAATTGTTCAATTGATTCTGTTAATACTATATCAAGAACTTTTGTACTGTTTGAATAGTTGACATTTTCAGCTGTAAATCCCAAATAGTTAAAAATTAATATTCCTTCAGTTTTGTCTTTTGTATTAATACTATACTTGCCATCTAAGTTTGAAGTTACACCTATCTGGCTACCTTTTAGTAGAATAGATACACCTAAAAGAGGTTCTCCTGACTTATCCGTTATTTTCCCTTCAATGATATTTTTTTGAGAAAAAATAATCAAAGGAAAAAAAAGAAGTATTAAACTTAGTTTTAATTTCTCCATACTTTTAATTTCGATAGATTTAATTTATTACGTGAATATAAATATTGACTTATTTAAACAAATGAAGTATATTTTATTAATTAAGGGTTAATATTTTCTTAACTCATTGCTATTAACTCAAAAAAAGTAAAAAATTTTAAGAATTTCGCAGAAAACAATAGAGCAACTTAGATTGTGTTTTAATTCTTTATTAGTTTGAATTGGTTTTCTAATGGAATGTCAAATAATTTCTCAAGTTGTTGCGCACTTCGTTTATAAAATTTAGAATCGGGTGGTAGATTAATATTTTTCCAAAAATCTGAATTGTATTTGATATTATAATCACCAATATCTTTTCTTTTAATAATATTACCGCGAACTCTTATTTTTTTTCTATTCGTTACAACACCTAATACTATAGCTTCATGTCTGTATGATAATTTCATCATATTACTATTCAGTTTTAAGAGTTTTTTCATGTATGGAGTCATTTTTTCATTAAATATATATTCTCTATTATGATAACTCAGTACCAATTTTCCTTCTTTATTCTTTTTGTAAATATAAACGGCATTGTGCATGGAATTTTCTAATTTATAGATTCCCTTTGTGTCAACACCAATGTATAGTTTTATCCATTTATTTGGATTTTCTTTTTCTTTACCTTCAACAACAATAACATCTTCACCATCATAAGAAGTATCATCTATAACTTCCCATTTATAATCATTTCTATAAATTCCTTTTCTTAACGGGTTTTGTTTTGCAATCATTACAGCAGCATGAAAGGTTTGTTTCTTTTTTGCAAATCTATAATCATTCGATTTTCTGGACTCTACAACTTCTATCTCCTCAAATTCATTAGAAGTTGGACCTCTATCATATACTTTTAAGTAATGCTCTACTAAAAACCTTGAAACCCCATTTTCATTAGAAAACCTTCTGTATAAAATATTAAGTTGATGTCCTTTTCTTTGAGTAGTGTTTTTTAAATTATTCAGCGCATCTTTTACATAAAATTTATAATTTATCAATGTAATTTCATCTAAGGAAACAACATCTTCATCGAGCGTAATTATTTTCTCTTCAAGTTTTATAAAATCTTGAACTTTAATCTTAAACGTTGCAAAACCTAGTGTGGAAACTGTAATAGTATCATTAAGATTTTCTTGAGTTAATTTTAATACAAAACCACCATCATCATTACTTGCAGTTCCAATAGATTTTAATAAAATACTAACTGCAGCATAGGGTATTGAATATTTGTCTTTGTCAACAATTAAACCTTCTACTTTTATAGTTTCTTGCGCATTAAAAACTAAACTTAAAAATAAAAATAAATAAACAACACTACTTTTTTTAAACATAACTACCTTTTTTATTATTAGTAAAGAATAAACTTTCTTAAAAAATATTTTCCTTCGATGTTCGCTTTTAGAATATAAACTCCACTTTCAAATGATGAAATATCAATTTCATCATTTGAATACATTTGGTTTTTGAGTACTACTTGACTTCCATTTATATTGTAAATTGTAACCTTCATCAATGAAGTGAATGATGTTATTATTTTTATGTTTTTAATAGTTTTATTATAATAAATGCTAAATTCCTCATCTGAAACCTCACTTTCGTTAAGTGATAAGACAAACATTGAGTTCCAAGCACCAGCATCATTTCCATCAGTTCCAAAATCTATAGGGGTATCATCTCCATTTGGTGCTTCATCATATTCTACTTTTCCAGAGGTTTCATTAAAACGTAAATTAGAAGAGGCTAAAACTGCATCTATTTTAGAAGAGTCGTTCATATCATCTGATGCGAAACCTTCAGAAATACCAGACAATGAATTTATGAAGTTTAATTGGACTCCTGAGATAATATTTATATCAGATTTTGGATTTTCGGTATCTCCTAAATGGTTGTCATAAAGCAAGGCGTTTTTAATTTCAAAATTTCTATTTCCTTCAATTCTAATTCCTCCAGCTCTTCCTGTTTCTGCAGATGTTAAGGTAACTTTGTTCCCAAAAACAGTTATGTTTTCTAAACTGCTAGTCGCATTTAAACCTCCAAAATACAAACCGCCACCTTGAAACGTTGCTTCGTTATTATAAAATGTATTTTTAGACATTATTACTTTTCTACCATCCCCAAAAATACTAATTGCACCACCATTGGCTTTATCTCCATTTCCGTCTGTTTTATTAATATTTGCAGCGGTATTATTTATGAATAAAGAACCAGTTATGGTTAAATTTCCATCTCCAGAACCGCTAATTGCACCACCGTTTCCTCTCGCTAAATTATTTTGGAAAATGGAGTTTATAATAGTTACATTTCCTTCACTAAAAAATAATCCTCCACCAGATTTGTCTGCTCCTGTAGTAGAATTATCATCAAAAACACTATTGGTAAAAGTTAAATTAGAGTTCGCATTCATATTTATTGCTCCACCATTATTTGATGATTCTTTGTTTCCCTTAAAAGTAATATCTGAAAAAGAAACATTAAGATCTGGTTTACTAATATGAAATAAACGGTCTGTACCTTGTTTGTTTGCATCTGGTGAAAGTGTAGCATTATTTGTACCAACAAAATTGATACTTTTTTGAACTGAAATTTTAGAATTATGTATTACGTTACCAGATATACTAATTGTATTTCCTTGATTCGAAAAAGTGTAAGCTTTTTGAACAGTTGAAAATGCGGTTCCTGGGCTAGTTCCTGAATTGGTATCATCTCCAAATTCATCTGCGTAATAATGAGTGATTTCTGGTAAATTTGGATAAGCTGGTTGATTAACAGTTAAGTTTATTTCTCCTCTTAGAGCTTCGCCTCCTTTACCTGTTAACCATAAATAATAATCGCTTGGCAATCCTTCATAGTTTGTAAATTGATTTAATGGATTTGAAGGTGGATTATTTTCTACTTTGAAAATACTAGTACCTTCATCTATCTCATCAAACATTGCCACATAAATAGTTTGTGCACCTGCTTCAACTGCATTGTATAATTGCCTCCATAAAAAATTTCCTTTTAATCTTGGTATACTGTTAAGGCTAGAATATGTTCCTTGGCTTTTCTTTAAATTCTGCCAGCTAAAACCGGGAAAAACTACAGGCATATATAATAAGTTTTCTGCATCACACCAAGCTTTATCCGCAATTATAATACTCTTATGACTATCAATACCACTGATATTACTATATCTTCCCGGAGTCCAAGGATGTACAATATCTGCTGATTTTATAACGGTATGTAATTGCGTGTTATTAACTGCATCTCCTTCTCCTGGTGTTCTCCAACTTCTTGGCACACCCAATAAAACAGTGCATCCACCATAGGTTGGGTCGTTTTTAAAATAGGTAATCAATGCTTGCACATCATCTAAATCATAGCTATCCGTTCTATTAAAACCAACTCCCCAAATTGCTACTACGGGCTTTTGCTTATAGGTTAATAAATGTTTATTAGAATTGTCATTAAGGCTGTATTCATTTACAAGTTCTTGCCAATAAGCTTTAATATCATCTACCATGGTAGCATTTTTATTTGCACCTGATAAATCAAACATTATACTTACCAACCTATTATTATTCGCTTTAGCGCCTTCAATGATATTATCAAAAACCTTTTTATCATTGGCTTTTAATTTTTGTGCATTTGATTTGAGGTTCGAAGCAAATTGTTGAAAGAAAACACCATCAATGCCATAATCATTCATCCATTTAAAATGACGATTTACTGTTTTAGTATTTACTGAAGAAAAAACGTTAGCTATACTACCATCTTTATAAGTAAAAGATGTACTATATTTTTCATCTTCATCAGCCTCACTCATATCTGGCCAAAAATCTACAGTAGCTTCTCCTGGTTCAAATTTTCTTACCCCATTACTATTTGTTTGGTAATGTTTCCAATTTAGATCTTCACCATCAGTAGGTGTATTGAACCAGCCTTGATAACCCGCTAGAACTTTACCTAAAATAGATGTGTCTTCTGTGGTAATTGTTAGATCTATATTGGTATCTGTAAATTCTTGATAAGGTCTGTTTGGAAAAGTAAGTAATTCTGTTCTTAATGTATTTCTTAATTCTGTTGCTTTTGCTGGTTCTGTATCAAAAAGATTTACTTTTTCATAAGGATCATTTTTTAAATCGAATAGTTGATCTTTTATATGATATAAGGGATGTTCTGAAGCTGCTAACCCTCCTAAAGAAACATTAGGAATATAGTAGGGTATAGGGACTTGAGTACCATTTATACCATTAAAAGTTTCTCCATTTGCAATTTTAGTATTGACTCCCTCAGGGTAGCGCACTGTAACGTATTTCCAATCTTTTGTTCGAATAGCTCTTGAATATCCCAACTCAAAAAAGAGATGGTCATGTACTGGTATTTTTGAATTACTTGTAATTACTTCTTTTAAGCTTTTACCATCTATTTCAGAATTAGAAATATCTACGCCAGCTAAATCTAAGAAAGTGGCAGCAAAATCTATATTTTGTACCAACTCATCATAAGTTCCAGTTGTAGAAATGCCATTTTTCCAATACATCATTAATGGAACTTTAATACCTCCTTCATAATTTGTAGATTTTCCTTTGTTAAAATCTCCATGATCTGAAGTGATTATGATTAAAGTGTTATCTAATTTTCCTTTTTCTCTTAATTTATCTACAACAGCGCCTACTGCATGATCAAACCACCTTAACCAAGCGTGCCTTATATCTTTGCCTGCAATTCCATTAATTTCGTTTTTAATTTGATCTCTCGTTGGTAAATAGGAATAATCTTGGGTTAAAACACCTTGAGAGGTAATATTTATATCTGCATCTAATCCTGCATAATATTCGCCATTTCTTTTCCAATAAGGTGAAGGTCCATGCGGAATGGTTTCACTGTAATACACAAAGAAAGGATCATTATCAGAGTTCTCTATAAAGTCTAATACTGCTTTGTTATTATACTCAACATTATGCACATTTAAAGCATCGTTTTTAAGTTCTCTTAAATTGGCAGCATAAAAAGCATCTACTACATCAAAGCCAAATTCTTTCATGCGATTTGCCCATTTATCATGATTAAATTTCATAGCATCAGAAACTGAAGATGTGTAAGGATCTGCTGTTTTTGAATAAGCCATAAAACCATTATTGCCTACGGTATAACTCTCTAAGACATTATGATCTATGATATGAGACTTACCAATAAATGCCGTTTTATAACCTGCATTTTGTAGCTGTTTGGGTACGTTTGTTTTGTTTTCTTCTAATTCAATATTATTAGCAATTCTACTCAAATTACCTAACGGAAAATTATTTATAAAGTTTGTGCCTTCAGATCTTCCCGCATATTTTCCTGTTAAAATACTATATCTGCTAGGACTACAAATAGAAGATGAAACAAAAGCATTGTTAAAAACCATACCATTACTTGCTAAATTATCAATAATGGGAGTATGTACTTTAGAGTCTCCGTTAAAACCAAATGGTCTGGATTGATTTTGATTATCACTGCTTCTCAAAGGAATTGAACTTTGATCATCAGTCATTATAAAAACAATATTTGGTTTTTGGGTCTGCCCAGCCAAAGAGCCCCCAATAAATAATAAAAGAATAAGAATATTTTTTAATGTCATTTTTTAATTAGGTAAATATATTTCAATAAAAAAAAGATTAAAACAGGTTTTTTAAAAACCTGTTTTAATCTTAGACATGTTCAAAGTATTTTTTAATTAATTAAGAATTTTTTAGAGAAAAACTTTTCTGGAGTTTTACCTACAAGAATATAAACCCCCGTATTTAAGTGGTTTGCATTTATAGACTGTTTAGCATTTACATTATTCAAAGACAATACCTTAGTTCCTAAGATAGTATACACTTCTAAAGAAATAGGTGCTGTAATACTATGTAAAACCTCTAAATTTTTAGATGCGCTATTATAATAAACAGAAAGTTTATTTGCTAAAAAATCTTCTTTTTCTAAAGATAACGTTAAACCAGAATTCCAAGCACCAACATCATTACCATCCGAACCAAAATCTATTGGACTATCTACTCCTTCGTCTACTGCGTCATATTCAACTTTCCCAGTAGTGCTATTAAATGTCAAGTTAGAAGATGTAAGATTTGCTGGAGTACCTGCACCTCCTTTAATTCCTGTTATAGAACCAGTACCTTCATCTTGATTATCTATATTAGTACTAATCCATTGTGCTATAGAAGTCTCAAAAGTTTGTGTTCCATTAGGACTTGAACCCCAATCAGATGGTCCAGCTGCATCATTATCCATTTTATTGCCATAAAATAAGCTATTAGAAACAGTAGTATTACCGTTATCTGTTCTTATGGTTCCATAATCTTGGTTAGCTCTAGCTGTTGTATTTTGGTAAAATGTACAATTTGTTATACTATTAGTACTGCCAGCACCTGCAACATTGAACGCAGCACCACCGTCAGAATTACCAATACCAGTGGTTTCATTTTCATAAAAAGTAGAACCTGTGATCGTAAAATTTGCATTAAGTGAATATATAGCTCCTCCTTTTGTAGCTGCAGAATTACTTTCAAAAACTGAATTTGTTATTGTAATTGTCCCTGAAAGCCCCATAATAGCACCTCCTTCGTCTGTAGAAGTATTACTTTTAAAAGTTGTACCTGTAATGGTTAAGTTACCGTTTGCAAAAAAAATGGCGCCACCACCAGCTCCATTTGATACAGAGTTACCAGTAATAATACAATTATCAAAAGTAACGGTAGCTCCAGCATTGTTGCTCAAAAGAACTCCACCACCCGCAAGGTCTGTATTATAATTTGAAAATGTAAGATCTTTAAAAGTTACATCTATGGTAGTAGACTGATTTAAAGTAAAGAGTCTAGAAGTACCACCATTTCCAGTTATAGTTGAGGTAGCGTCTTTACCTTCTATTGTAAATGCAAAATTTTTATCTGATATAGTTGCTGCTCCTACCTCAACAGTACCTATAACTATAAGTTTATCTCCCCCAGAGTTTATATCAACTAATGCAAAACCAAAATTTCCATAAGCGTTGGCTTCACTTGTGCCATCCATAGATCCTGCACCTGTTGCAGAAACATAGACTATAGTTTGTGCTATTGACGTAAAACCATTAAAAGCAATAAATAAAAGAGTTAATAAAGTAATTTTTTTCATGTTTTGATTGATTTAGTTTAATTAATTCGTTAAAAATAGACAATTAAGACTATTTTTTTATTAATTTAAGATTAATGCTTTTTTTTTTTAGAATAATAGCATATCGTTTCTTAAAAAAAAACATGAGCCGATATGCTATCATTTTATTAGAATCCATCACCTGGATCTGTAGGACTTTGTGCCTGAGCTTTTTGAGGGTTTAGTATCATATAAGTTCCTAAAGCTGTTAAAGCAGCATACTTACCATAGTTTCCTATTTTTTTAAGTGCCTCTTTTCTGTTAATTTCTTCTTGGTGCTGTTTTGAGTCTATATTTTTATTCATGGTTTTCTTATTTTAAAATAGTTAGTTGCTTATTCTATTACAATTTTCTTATTCAATTTACTAGTTTCTGTTTCTAATTGCACTATGTAAACTCCCGTAGCTAATTTTGGTAAAGTAATTTCTTTTACACCATTTGCTATAAAAGAAGTATTTAAAACTTGCTTTCCTAGTATGTTGAATAGTTTTATGTTTGATGTTCCATTAGGTAAACCAACAACCTTTAATGTTGTTGCATTAGATTTATACATACTTACACCATTTAGAGCTAAAGCATCATTTACGTTTAAAGCACTTTTAGATGCATGCAAGTAAAAACGACCAACATCATTTAAAGCTTCAGATAAAGTAACTTTAAAAGTTTTGCTCTCTGTTAGTTCATTAAAAGTATTTGCTACTCTATCTTCTAAATAAATTTTCACATCGGAAGGTATATTTACACCTGTCATAGAAAAAGTAAGTTCTTTACCTGCTTCTGAAATAATACCTACTGGAATTACCATTGATTCTATACCTGATATTGGTAAAGATTGTATTTGGTATTTTTTACCTTGATTGTCAGCCACTAAATTGGTAAAAACATCTACGCTATTTTCAATACCTCCAAAAACTTCACCTTCCCATCCGCTATCGAAACCAGTGGTTGCGGTATCGGTAAGATAAATTTTTGCAAAACGCTCATTAGTACCATCAGTCATTAATAATTTAATCTCAGTTCTAGCCGTTTTTTGAAATGCCCCGCCAGTTGTTGCTTGGTTTGTTTTTGAAAAGGTAACAGCAGCTGTGTTAGTAGAATTTACAAAAAACCCTTGAGCAGGTGCTAAAACAAAAGCTTCTCCAACTGTTTTAACATCATAATTTTCTGTGCTTGAATTCCAAACCCACATTTGTGTTTTATCCATACCCGTAGCGCTGTTTGCTGCATCACTTAAAAAAACACCACTATTTACAAAAGAAGTATATGGGTTACCTAATAAATTAAAGCCTGCTGCTAAAGCCGGTGTGGTAACATCTGTATCATTAAGCGTTCCTTCAAATACTACAAATCCATCAGCATATTCTCCGATTGTAGTTCCATCAGGTGTAATTTTCATAGAATATCCTTGACCTGAAGTTGTTGTAATATCTACCCCTGTATAATAAGACCAGCTATTATCTCCTGTATTATAAGTAGCAATTCCTCTATTAGAATTTGTACCTACGGCAATATCATTAATAGTTAAATAACTAGTATCAAAAACCTCATCAACAACTGGAGAAGCAACTAAATGCCATGCTTTTGTATTATCAGCATCATTTGTTAATCCTCTGGAGTATCTTACTGTACCCGTTCCAGTAGCATCTCCATTTACCACTAGCCCTTGGTTACTTGTAATTCTTAAAAGACTTGTTATTTTTATATCATTTAATGTTGTAGATGTGGGTAAATTACAGTTTCTACCTGTAAGTATTGCAACATTATCCGTAGCGCTTGGTAAAACCCCATTAGACCAGTTTGCCGCTGTTGTCCAACCTTCAACTGCGCCAGTAGTACCACCAATGAAAATATTTATTTTAGAATCATAAGCTCCTACATCTTCTGTATCACTTCCAAAATCTATTGGTGTATTAGCTGTCAATGCATCTGGGGCTGTATAAGTTACTTTGTTTAGAGTAGCATCCCAAGATAAACTAGAATTGGTAAGATTTGCCGGAGTGCCTGTACCTCCTTTGATTCCTGTTATAGAACCGCCAGTTCCTTCATCTTGATTATCTATATTCGTACTAATCCATTGTGCTATTGAATTAGTAAAGGTTTGCGTTCCACCAGGACCTGAACCCCAATCTGAATATCCTCCAGTATTGTTATTCGTTTTATTATCATAAAATAAACTATTGGTAACAGTAGTATTACCGTTATCTGTTCGTATGGTTCCATAATCTTGGTTAGTGTTAGCAGTTGTATTTTGAAAAAATGTACAATTTGTTATACTATTAGAACTACCAGAGCCTGCAACATAGAAGGCACTACCTCCACCTGCACCAGTTGTTTCATTATCATAAAAAGTAGAACCTGTGATCGTGCAATCTGCATTAACGGTATAAATAGCTCCTCCTTTAGAAACCGCAGAATTCGTTTTAAAAAGTGTATTTGTGATTGTAATTGTGCCTGAGTTGGCAAAAATAGCACCTCCTTCGTCTGAAGAAGTATTATTTTCAAATGAAGAGTCTATAATATTCAAAGTTCCGTTGGCAAAAAATATCGCACCACCACCTTGATTATTTGTTACAGTGTTACCTGTTAGATTACAATTGTTAAAGGTTACTGTGGCACCACCATTGTTATTAAAAAAAACACCACCGCCAGTAAGGGTTGTGTTATAACCTGAAAACGTAAGATTCTTTAAAGTTACATTTGCGTTTGTTGCGCCGTTTATTGTAAATAACCTTTTAGTACCGCCATCTCCTGTTAGAGCCGAGCTAGCATCGAGTCCTTCAATAGTAAAAGCAAAGCTTTTAGATGTTAAATTTGTATCACTTGTTGAAACATTACCTATAACTATAAGTTTATCTCCCGCAGAGTCTATATCACCTAATGCAGTAGCAAAATTTCCATAAGCGTTGGCTTCATTTGTACCATCGTCGTTACCTGCAGCTGTTGCAGCAACATACACTGTTTGTTGAGAAAACAAACCACCTGCTAAAAATAAAGAAAGGCAGATTGTTAAAATTGTATTTTTCATCATCATATATAAAATTTAGTTAATTAGTATTTTTAATTTATTTTACAAATAAGCGAAACACATATTAATTTTTAATTAATTAATGCTTAATTAAAAGTGTTATTACTAAAAAAAAGTAATTTTTTTTGCATTTATCTTAGTTTTTAATACTGCCATAGTTATTTTCGTTTATTTACTTTTCTTTTTGGTAACTCTAGTTGCAAAGGCATTTCTCCTCGTAACATTTTTGCGCCTAAACCTGTTAACCATAAATAATGGTCTGAGGACACACCATCATTGTTTACAAAATGTGCTTTATCGCTATTTGGGGTGGTATCTGATACTTTCATAATTGCTGTCCCTTCATCAATTTCATCGAACATGGCCACATAAATCATTTCTGAACCTGCTAAAATTGCGTTTGACATTTGATCCCAATAAAACCTGCCTCCTAATCTTGGTATGGCTCCATAAGCGCTATATCTTGACAAATTGGGTTTGCTTAAAGAAAGATTTCGCCAACTAAAACCAGGTGTAATTACGGGCACATAATCTATGTTTCTTTCTTTGGTCCATTTTAGATCTGCAATAATATGATCTCTTAAATGGTCGCCAACTTTATGCACTAAAGGTGTAAAGCGTTGCACCATCCAGGGTAAAACAATATCTGCAGACTCTATAATCGTGTGTAAATAAGGGTCTGGCAAACAATCTTTATCTAAATCTCTAAAATAAGTTGGCACACCTAGCATAATTGAACAGCCTCCATAAATAGGGTCGTTTTTTAAGAAATCTATTAAACGATTAATTCCGATTTTTCTGGTATCATAGGGTCTGTCTGGAAAACCAACGCCCCAAATAGCTACTAATGGTTTACTATTATGGTATAAGTAATTCTGGTTTTCTCCTTGGTTGGTTACCTTTAATTCATCAACCAACATTTTCCAGTCTTCTATTATTGATGAACAATCTTCCCCAGTTCCTTTTAAGCCAGATAAATCATACATAACAGCGATGGCTCTGTTATTTACTTTAGCTGCACTTAACGCATTTTTTAATATTATGTCTTGGGGCTTATTGGTGTTTGTATGGTTTCTTGTAACACCGAAAAAGCGTTGCATAAATACACCATCTACACCATACTCTTTCATCCATTTAAAATGAAGATCTGTGGTGCTTTTATCTACAGAACTAAATACTTCTGCATTCGTGCCATCCTCATATTTAAAAATGGTTTTGTAGGTTTTTTTATATTCTGAAACATCTGGCCAAAAGTCTATTGTATTGTTTTCAAAATCGAATTTATTATTTCTACCATAATGTCCCCAACCTTTTTTAGAGCCATCATTGGGTGCTCTAAACCAACCTTGGTAACCAGCCATTACTAAACCTTTATAGCTTAGATAATTACTAGTTTTGGCGTGTTTAGATTGAGAAAAAAGAACGGTCGTTGTAAAAACAACCATTAAAAAAGAAATAGAAAGTGCTTTCATAAAAATATTTATGCTAGCAATGTATCTTTAAGTGTTTAATTTTGGATTAATAAAACATTAATCGCAATAAATAGGTGTAAAAATTTAAGTATTCTTGAAAATTAAAAGAGATGGCTTACTTATTTTTATTTTCTAAGATTTCTTGAAACGAATATTTAAAATCTTGAGCATACAGTAGTTTGTATTCTTTTTGAAACTTTTTAAAGGTGCTTTCTGCCAAACTATGATTGCCTTTGTAGTTATACGCTTTACATTTAAAAATAACAGCTTCTTCATTAATAGAATCGAAATTAAAAATACAATCACATAAATGAAGTATAAAATCTGGATCACTTTTAAAGTCAAAACTTTCAGCAAAATTAATTAAGGTTTCAATTATGGCATCGGCAACATCTTGTTTAAATGAGTCTAGCCATTCGTAATTTAAATTCGATAAAAATGGTCCTTTTTGAGTGATTTTAATCAAATGATCTATTCGATCTCTGTTTATGTTTTTTTTGTTTTTGGTTATCTGAATAACTTCATAATAATCTGTTTTTAACTCTTTGTAATTATGATTTATTTTCCAATACCCAGTTTCTTTATCTATATTACAATCTCCAACGTCTTTTATTAAATTCTTTAGCTTGGTAATGTTCACAGACCTATTGTTTTGGGCACTTCTTGTAGGCTTATCATACCATAGAAATTCTATTAATTTTGATGATGATATCCCTTTGTTATTCTTAAAAGTATACATCCATATTAATAAAAATAATTCTTTTAATAAAGGTGAAAATTTACCTGTAATATCTTCTTGATTTTTATTAATTACCTGAAATCCACCAAAAAATATGATTTGATATTTGAATTCTCTTTCAATTGGTTTAAAATCGAGGTCTTTTTCCTCAACCTCATTTTTTCCTATCTCTTTTCTCTCTAAATCAGGAAAAGCAACTTTTCTGTCTTTAATTTCGGGTACTGTCTGTATTCTCTTTTTACGCTTTGTAGTATATAGAACAATCATCCCTGTAATGCCTAATCCCCAAAGTATCCAGTACCAATAATTACTACTTTTAATGGTTTTAACTGGTGTTTTAATTGCAGGAAAATCTATTGTATTAATACTAAATTCGTTTTTATTCCCTTTATTTAAAAAGGAATTATAAGCTACTAATTTTTTCTGATTAGGCATATAATACAAATTAGCCACAGATTTGACGTCTAAAAACTTAAAGGGAATAGAATCGCCGACTATTGTAGCACTATTATTGTCTAAATTTCCTTTTAAAAGCTTTAAATAGCCTTCATATTTAATTTTATCTGAAACAAGTGCAAAATAATCTCTATTCTTAGGATTAATCCACATCTTGTTGGCAACAATCATATCATTGCTAACAGGATTAATAATATTAAATTTATGTTTAAATTTTTTACTTTTAATGGAATACGCAATTAAATCTGAATAACTCTGGGGGTTTGTTAACTGACTACCTGATGCACTACCATAACCTCCCAAAATATAAATGGAGTCTTTAAATATAGCGCTTCCTGCTAAGTATCTTGGTTTAAAAATACTATCGTTAGTAGCTAAATTAGTCCATGTTCTATCTGTTAGGTTTAATTTTCTTACAATATTGTTGTATTTGTATTGTCCATAACCTCCCAACATATAGATTGAATTGTCTGCAGAGTTAAATACATTATTGTGTTTTTGAAAAATTAATTTACTTGGTTTTTTTGAAAAAGTTTCTAGATTACTCCACTTTCCTGTTTCTAAATTTAAGTAAGAATAAAGTCCTTTATCTGCAGCGTAAATATAAATTTGATTATCGTTTGTATTATAAATTGCCCTATGGGCTGATGTTAAATCTATTTTACCGTTTTTGTACGGCGTTTTTTTAATAGTGTTGTTTTGAGTACTATAACTTAAGACAGAAGTTTCATTTAAGAGATAAATGATTCCTTTTTCTTCATTTGAAGCAACCAATTGCACTCCTTCAGTTATAGAAGAAAAATTCAAATTCCAATTTTGATGTCTGCATAAAATCCAATTTGGATTTTTTAAAATGGCTTGTGTGTGTTTTAAAACATCAGAAGTGGTATTATTTCCACATTGATTTAATGGGAAATGAGAAAACAAACTACCGTTTTTAGTTAATTTAACGTCTCTAATATTCATTTCTGGGACATCTGAACTCGAAAACTCTTTGTAGTTATTTGCTCCAAAAAAGAGTTTAAAGGATTCTTGGCTATTAAACGCTACCGTTTTTAAAACAGGCTTATTATTTGATGCTGAAAATTGAATTTCGTTTTTATTTAAAAAGAATTTGATTTTAATGGTAAACCAATCGTTTTTATGAATATCAGATAAATCAATAGGTAAAGTGGTTTGGGTATCTCCCACCACTAAAATTAAATTTTTAGTTTTAAGACTAGAAAGGAGTAAATCTATATTCCTTTTTTTTTTGCTTATAATTCTAAAAATATATCCGAACTCATTTTTTTTTTGTTCAAAATCTACTTTTAAATCAAAGGATATTTCAAATTCATTTTTAATCTCTATGTACTTATTTGGAGATATTTCTAAACCTGTTCTTTCATCTAAAAGGTAGCTTTGACCTTTAAAATTAAGACCGTATTCTTGACTTAAAATAGTTATAGGGAACATTACAAACACTAAAAATAAAGTGTAAAGCTTACAACTAAAAATCGAAGACGTATGCAAATTCAATGGGGTAATGTTTTTAAAATAGGTTATGCTCAGTTTTCAAACATATTGGATACAAGTATAACTAATATTAATGAATATTATTGATTTTTTTTTATTAATGTTAGCTCCTGCTAATTAGGCCTGTTTAAATTTCTATTTTCATCAAATTTATTGTTTTTTATTTTAATAGTGTAACCGTTATTAGTTCATTAAACAATACTTACTATAAATGAAACAGGTTTTAGGCTTGAATTTTGCACTTATACAAACTAGTGAGAGTGGAGGTGGGGTTGTTGATTTTCTGTTGTTTAGAATTTGCAGTGATTAGGGGTGTGATGAAGATAAACTTGTTCTGTATACCTTTGGGTTGATGACCTTAATGATATGTAGTTAACAGAAAGATGAATTATATAATATTTATCATTTTAGTGTACACATTTAGTTAAAATTTCATTTATGTTTAAATGATTTTAATTTATTTAAAGCGTATTTAATATGTAATAAGTTGCTATTTTGAATAATGTTTCATCGTGTAAAGAAACTAATTTAACAACTTTTACATTAATATTTCTTTTGGTTGATTTAATGTTTTTACTCAAATTTTCTTTTTTATTTAACAATTTATCTTTTATAGCTCAATAATATATCTGCATATAAATATATAAGAGAAACACCCCTCTAAAGTAATTTTCATCACCCAACGGTTCTATTAAATCGCTACAAAAAGTTAAACGTTTAGACAAATATCCTAAAGCCTTTAGATTATAGAATAAATACCTTTTTTAAAAAGTGAATTAAAATTATAATAGACTAACCTAGAATTTGTTTTTTAACATTTTCGATATATGACCTACCAATAACATACTTGATTCCGTCAATTTCTACACTATTTCCTTGAACTACTTCAATTTTATCTATTGCTATGGTAAAAGATCTATGTATTCGAATAAAATTATTTGAAGGTAATTTATCTGTAAAACTAGTTAAAGTACTGTGTATAATATACCTGTTTGTAAGCGTACTTATTTTTAAATAATCTCTTAAAGATTCAATAACTAAAATTTCATCTAAATAGATTTTTTGCATTTTCTTTTTATCTACTTTAATAAAAAGATGTTCTCTTTTAGTAATTTTTAAATTGTTAGTGGAGCTATTAGAATCAGTCTCTTTTCTAACTCTATTAATTGCTTTTAAAAATCTAGGAAAAGATATTGGTTTTACCAAGTAATCTAGTACCTCTAATTCGTATGTTTTTACAGCATATTCATCATAAGCACTTGTAATAATAATTAATGGCTTTATTTCTAAACTTTTTATAAAATTTATACCATCTAATAATGGCATATTAATATCTAAAAAAATTAAGTCTATGGTATTTTCTTTCAGGAAATTTAAAGCTTCAATGGCGCTATTGAAAGTATCAATAATGTTAACTTTATCAATTTCCAGCAAATGATTTTTTATCACGTTGATAGCTAAAGGCTCATCATCAATAATTATACAATTAATTATCATTATACTTTTATTTTAAGGTTTACAGTAAATAGCTTATTATTATCATCAATATGCAAATCATATTCATTAGAATCGTATCCTAAAGCAAGCCTTTTTTTAACATTATTTAGACCAATGCCACCGGATTGAGTAATATTTTGTTTATGTTTTACGATTTTGGGTATGGGATTTGAAATAGTGAAGTAGAGAAAATTTTCTACTACTTTAAAATTGATATCAATTTTTACATTACCAATAATTTTATTTGCCCCATGTTTAAATGCGTTCTCAATGAATGAGAGTAATAATATAGGTGCAATTTTCTTATCAAAAATATCTCCACTTATTTGTGTATCTACTTTTAATAAATCACCATATCTTATTTTCTCTAAATCTAAATAATTTTGAATACAAATAAGTTCTTTTTCCAAACTTTGTCTCTTTGTTTTTGTTTCATAAAGAAGATAACGCATTAGTTCAGAAAGTTTTAATATTATTTTAGGAGTTTTTTCTGACTTTTCTAAAGATAATGAATAAATATTATTTAAAGTATTAAAAAAGAAATGAGGTGAAATTTGTGATCTTAAAAATAAAAGTTCAGTATCAGATTGTAAATTCTTTAAAGCAGCAATTCTTTTCTGTTCTTCAAGCAAATTCATAGTTATTTTAATAGCTGTTACAAAAGTCATTACATATAATTCTCCTATCATCATATCAATAACATAACTAAAATTAAAATCATGAATAACTTCAGGTCCTTCTGGCCAAATATTTTCACTTACTAGATAAAAAGTAAGATTAAATTTTATAAAAACCATAAATAATAGAGAACCAAAGAGAAAAATTATATAAGAAAAATATTTTCGTTTATAAACGAATTTTGGCATTAAAACAAAGATATTTAAATAAGCTAAAATCATATGAACAGGAAATCCAATGATATTTGTTTTTAATGAATATAAATAATCATCAAAATAATTACCCCAGCGAAGTATGTTAAATAAAAAGTAAACTGACCAAAAAAGAACATGATGCCTTCGAGTAACAATAGATAATTTATTTGGTTGCATATTTGTGTTTTATAACGTTTAACGGAAGTCCATTGTTGTCCGTCTAATTTTATTCGTCAAACAGTTGTTTTTTTCAATATTTACTCGAAATAAACAAACTATGAAAAACAATATCAAAAAGACGAATATAGCTATATTATTTTTCTTGCCGCTATTTGCTTGTAATAAGCAAGTTCATAAAGATGAAAAGTCCTACGTAAAATATGTAGATCCTTTTATTGGAACATCAGGCCATGGACATACATATCCTGGTGTAACAGTTCCTTTTGGAATGCTTCAAGTTAGTCCTGATAATGGAATTTCTGTCATGGGAGAAAACCCAAATAAAAGTTGGGGTATCCAATAAGATTTTAATCATATGAACAATATAGATATATCAATAATAGCAATTTATATCATTCTAACCATTTCATTAGGTATTTGGGTTTCTAAAAAAGCTTCTAAAGGATTAGATTCCTATTTTTTAGGAGGAAAATCTATTAAATGGTATTATTTGGGTTTAAGTAATGGATCTGGAATGTTCGATGTTTCTGGAACAGCTTGGATGGTTGGAATTCTATTTTTGTATGGCATAAAAAGTTTTATGTTTATGTGGCTCTGGCCTATTTGGAATCAGATATTCGTAATGATGTTTTTAGCCGTTTGGATTCGAAGGTCAAATATAATGACAGGATCGGAATGGATTTTAACACGGTTTGGGGACAAAAAAGCGGGCAGAGCTTCGCACATGATTGTTGCTATTTTTGCTATTATTGCAGCCATTGGATTTATCGCATACTTTTTTGAAGGTGTTGGAAAGTTTATGACCATCATATTGCCATGGGATCTTGCATGGCAAATGGGTGAATCAGTGCTATTAAATTCTGAACAATCCTACGCATTAATCATCATATTCTTAACAACAATTTACACCATTAAAGGCGGTATGTTTTCGGTTGTAGCAACAGAAGTGCTACAATACGGAATTATGGTTATTGCAGGGATATTAGTGGCAGGGTATGCTTTTTATTCAATAAGTGATGCTGAAATAAACAATGTTATTACAACAGAATGGCGAAACGTATTTTTTGATTGGGAATTAGAAACCCATTGGAGCGGAAAATTCCAAGCCTTTAATGATTTAATTGATTCCGAGGGATTTAAAATGTTTGGAGCTTTTATAGGAATGACATTATTTAAAGGTTTTTTTGCAAGTATTGCGGGCCCTACTCCTAGTTTTGATATGCAGCGAATATTATCTACAAAAACGGTAAAAGAAGCTGCATATATGAGTGGCTTTACGAATTTGATTTTATTTATTCCAAGATATTTATTAATAGGCGGAGTAGTGGTTATTGCCTTGGTTACTTTAAGTCCAGAAATGATCACGAATCCTTCTTTAAATGGTGGAGATCTAGAAGTGTTGTTGCCAAAAGTTATTAATTTTCATATACCTGTTGGTATTAAAGGTTTATTATTAGCTGGTTTATTAGCCGCTTTTATGTCCACTTTTTCAGCATTTGTGAATGCAGGTCCTGCATATATTGTAAATGATATTTATAAAAAATATTTCAAACCAAATGCTAGCGATAAACATTATATAAAAGCAAGTCATATAGCTTCCTTATCATTGGTTGCTTTAGGGGTATTTATGGGGTTTTTTGCAGACTCCATTAATTCTCTTACCTTATGGATTACCTCTGCTCTTTTTGGAGGATATGTTGCTGCTAATTTTTTAAAATGGATTTGGTGGCGTTTTAATGGCTGGGGATATTTTTGGGGAATGTTCTCAGGTTTAGTCGTAGCATCTTTTCAATTTATGTTAGACCAAAATAAAGGAAATCTTAGTGAGGATACATTGCTTTATGATTTATCTCACCAGCATGCTATTTATTTGTTTCCAATCATTTTTATAATATCATTATTAGGTTCTTTTTTAGGCACTTACCTAACAAAACCAACTCCTATGGATACCTTAAAGTCATTTTATAAAACGGTTAGACCTTGGGGATGGTGGAGTCCTGTATATAAAGAATTATTAAAAGAAGATTTTAGTATTAAAAAGAATACTGATTTCTGGAAAGATATGTTAAATTGTGCTATTGGCATTGTTTGGCAATCTAGTATGATTATACTGCCAATTTATTTTGTGATAAGAGATTACCCAAAAGCAATAATATCTTTGGTTGTTTTCTTAATAACTTCCGTTATTTTGAAGTACACTTGGTTAGATAGAGTGAAAAAAATAAATGATTAATAAAAAAAATGATTAAATTGACAATAGAAAAGGCAACTATTCCTTGGCAAGAAAAACCAAAGGATTCTAAAGATGTAATTTGGCGTTACAGTGCAAATCCTATAATAAATAGGTATGCCATACCAAGTTCTAATAGTATTTTTAATAGTGCTGTTGTGCAGTTTAACGATGGTTATGCAGGCGTTTTTAGATGTGATAACAAAGCAGTGCAAATGAATATTTTTGCAGGTTTTAGCAAGAATGGTATCGATTGGGTTATTAATCATGAGCCTATAAAAATGAAAGCTGGTAACACTGAAATGATAGCTTCTGATTATAAATACGATCCACGAGTAGTGTTTATTGAAGACCGTTATTGGATTACTTGGTGTAATGGCTATCATGGTCCAACAATTGGTATTGGGTATACCTTCGATTTTAAAGAATTTTTTCAATGCGAAAATGCCTTTTTGCCTTTTAATAGAAACGGTGTATTATTTCCGCAGAAAATAAATGGGAAATATGCTATGTTAAGTCGTCCAAGTGATAATGGCCATACACCATTTGGAGATATTTATATTAGTTATAGTCCAGATATGAAATATTGGGGAGAACATCGCTGTGTGATGAAAGCAACTGCTTTTGAAGATAGTGCTTGGCAGTGTACAAAAATTGGTGCAGGGCCAATTCCTATTTTAACAGACGAAGGTTGGTTAATGATTTATCATGGGGTAATTAATACCTGTAATGGTTTTAGATATGCAATGGGAACTGCTCTTTTAGACGAAAAGGAACCTGATAAAGTAAAATATAGAACACAACCTTATTTGTTAGGACCTGCTGAACAATATGAAATGGTTGGTGATGTGCCAAATGTCATTTTTCCATGTGCTGCTTTGCATGATTTTGAAGAAGATAAATTAGCAATTTATTATGGTGCGGCAGATACAGTTGTAGCTTTGGCTTTTGGAAAGCTTAGTGAAGTTATTCAGTTTACTAAAGATAATAGCCTATAAATATTAAAAAAATTATGATCATTAGAAATACTAATATTTTAATAAGCTCGGTTACATGTATCTGTTTTATGATGCTTTTTTTCAATTGTTCAAAAGAAGTTAAAACTAATAATAACAGTGTTAAAGATTTAAAAATAATCGGTTATGTTGCTGGTTATGAAAATTATGATCCTGCACTTATTGCTGCAGAAAAATTGACTCACATTAATTATGCTTTTGCAAATATTGTTGAAGGAAAACCCAAGTTTGAGTTAGATACAGATTCCCTTAAAATTTCAAAATTGATTGCTCTAAAAAAAGTAAATCCTAATTTAAAAGTTTTGTACTCAGTTGGTGGATGGGTTTGGTCTAATGAATTTTCACATACTGCTGCATATCCAGAGTCAAGAAAGCAATTTGCAATTAGCGCTGTTGAACTTATGAAAAAACACAGATTTGATGGTGTAGATTTAGATTGGGAATTCCCCGGTCAACGAGGAGAAGATAATGATTTTAGGCCTTCTGATAAAGAGAATTTCACCTTGCTTTTAGCAGAAATAAGAAAACAATTAGAAAAAGAAGGTAAGAAAAATAATACTCATTATTTGCTTACAATAGCAACTGGTGCAGACCAAGCTTATATTGACAATACCAATTTAGGAGAGGCACACAAATATTTAGATTTTATAAATATTATGTGTTATGATTTTTATCATGGGTGGTATTATCAAACGGGTCATCATGCAAATTTGTATCCTTCAGAAAAAGAAAAATTCAATGGTAATAGTGGGCAAAAAGCAATAGATAGACATTTAAAAGAAGGTGTTCCCCCTAATAAATTGATTATGGGTATTCCTTTTTACGGAAGAAAATGGAAAAAAGTGATTTTAGAAAATGAAGGATTATATCAAACTGCCATGACTACAGGAGTTATTGTGCCTTTTTGGGAAATTGTAGAAAAAATAAAATCTGGAAACTACAAAAAAGGATATGACAATTCTGCAAAAGCTTCCTATTTGTGGAATATTACTGATAGTATTTTTATTTCTTGGGAAACACCAAAAGAAATTAAATTTAAAACAAAATATATCAAAGAAAATAACTTGGGAGGTGCAATGTTTTGGGAGTATAGTTTAGACAAAGATCAAAAATTATTGAATACGCTTTTTGAAAATATAAATGAAGTAAAATAATTAAGATGTTTATGAAGAAATTTTCTTTATTTGTTATACTAATTTTGAACTCATTTTTATTATTAGGACAAGCTGCTATAGAGTATGTAAATCCGTTTATAGGGACTTCAAATTTTGGGGCAACAAACCCAGGAGCCATTGCTCCTAGAGGAATGGTAAGTGTTTCGCCTTTTAATGTTGCAGGCACTCAAAATACTTTAGAAAAAGACAGTAGATGGTTGTCTAATCCTTACGTGCATGAAAATAATTTTCTAACAGGTTTTTCACACGTAAACCTAAGCGGAGTTGGATGTCCAGATTTAGGGGTTATTTTAACCATGCCCACTACAGGGAATTTAGAAACAGATCATTTAAAATATGGCAGCACTTATGACAACGAAGTTGCAAAGGCAGGGTTTTACAGTACAACGTTAAAAAAGTACAAGGTTAAAATAGAAACTACTGCTACTTCAAGAGTTGGTGTTAGTAGATACTCTTTTCCAGAAGGAAAATCAAATATTCTCTTGAATTTAGGCTTAGGCCTAACCAACGAGCAAGGTGCCTCTATTAAAATTGTTTCTCCTTCAGAAATAGAAGGGATGCGAAATGTTGGTTCATTTTGTTATTTTAAGCCCAACGAATCTTACCCAGTCTATTTTGTAGCAAAGTTTAGCAAGCCATCAAATGAATACGGGATTTGGAAAAATACCATAAAGTATAAAGGTATAGAAGGGCAGTGGATGCCCTATAATGGAAAAAAAAGATTGTACAAAGGCTATAAAAAGGAAATTATTGGTGATAGTATCGGAGCTTATATGAGTTATGATTTTAAAAAACCTACTCAAGTTGTTGTAAGAGTTGGGGTATCATATGTAAGTATAGATAATGCTAGAGAAAATTTAGAAAAAGAGACTAATGGTTTATCATTTGATGAAATTCAGAAAGAAACAGCAAGAAACTGGGATGAATTACTATCAAAAATAAAAGTTGAAGGTGGCACTAAGGACGATAAAACCATTTTTTACACTGCTCTTTACCACACATTATTACACCCAAATACACTAAATGATGTAAATGGTGAATATCCTAAAATGGCCACCAGAGAAACTTTAAAAACAAAAGGAACACGTTTTACAGTATTTTCTTTTTGGGATACTTATAGAAACCTACATTCATTAATGTCTTTAGTATATCCCAAACAACAATCTGATATGGTAAAAAGTATGTTATCTATATATGATGAGAGTGGATGGTTACCAAAATGGGAGTTAAACGCCACCGAAACAACCACAATGGTTGGAGATCCTGCTGGAATTGTTATTGCTGATACCTACTTGCGAGGAATTCAAGATTTTAATATAGAAAAGGCCTATAGAGCAATGATTAAAAGTGCTACTCAGCTAGAAAAAAATGCACTAAGACCAGGTATTAGAGAGTATACGGAAAAAGGATATTTAACTACTGCTTCTACCAAAAGTGGCTCAGTTTCTACCACACAAGAGTATAATACTTCAGACTTTGCTATTGCACAATTAGCAAAAGTATTAGGGAAAAAAGAAGATGAGCAATTTTATAGAGAGCGATCAATTTCTTATAGAAAACTTTTTGACAAAGAGTTTAATTTATTAAGACCCAAAGACAAAGATGATTTATGGATAACACCATTTAACCCAGAAACTGGTGCAAATTTTCAAAAGAATCTAGGATTCATTGAAGGCAATTCATGGCAATATACCTTTATGTTGGCGCATGATGCAAAAGGATTAATAAACTTAATGGGTGGCGAAGAGGTATATTCTAAACAATTACAGAAAGTTTTTAATATTGGACAATTTGATATGGCAAACGAACCAGATATTGGTTATCCATACTTATTTAATTTTGTAAAAGGTGAAGAATGGCGAACACAAGAAAAAGTATCAAAACTTATTAATCAATATTTTAAAAATACTCCAGAGGGTCTTCCGGGTAACGATGATACTGGCACCATGTCTGCTTGGTTAATTTATAGTATGATGGGCATATATCCTATTTCTCCAGCCGAGCCCAGTTACACGATAACTAGGCCTGTATTTGACAAAATTACAATTCAATTAGATTCAAAGTATTACAAGAACAAACAACTGATTATAGAAAAAAAAGGTCAAGGTAAAATTAATAAAATACAGATTAATGGTAAAACAATTAAGTCGTATTTTATTTCACATGCATCACTTGTTAACGGATATAATCTGAAAATTAATCTGCAATAACTGTTATATTCTATCTAAATTTATTAAAATTTAAAATTTAAAATTTACATATTAATATGTTTTAAGACGAGATTAATGATAGATGTTAAAAATTTTAACAAACTCCTTACTTTATTTGTTATCTGTCGAAATTATTTATTTTTAACTAATAATTTTCATTCTTTTATAACATATTAACATATTAATTTTAATTATGAAACAAAAAATAATGAATTTGTTGGTTTTAATAATTGTTTTTAGTGCGGTGAATTCATTTGCACAAACAACTACAACCACAATAACAGGAACTATCACTGATTCCACTGATGGAATGGAACTTCCAAATGTTACCGTTTTAGAAAAGGGTACCACCAATGGTACTACATCAGATTTTAACGGGAAATATTCTATTAAAATTTCTAGTAAAAATGCTGTTTTAATGTTTTCTTACTTAGGTTTTAAAACCGTAGAAGTCCCTTTAAATGGTGAAAATGTAGTAAATGTAAGTTTAGAGGCGGGAGGAGAAGTTTTAGACGAGATAGTTATTACTGCTTTTGGATTTGAAAAGAAGACTAAATCTATTGGTTATTCCATCACTCAAGTTAAGGGTGAAGAATTAAATCGAGTAAAAACTACTAGCCCTTTACAAGCATTGAGGGGTAAAGTTGCTGGTGTTAATATTAGCAATAGTTCTACTGGAATAAAAGGATCTGCCAGGGTAGTTATTAGAGGAAATAGTTCTTTTAACGGAAATAATCAACCATTATACATTATTGATGGTATATCTCTACAAAATCAACAGCTTGGTTCTGCTGGTGAGTGGGGTGGAAGTGATAATGGTGACGGGCTTTCAGCTATTAACCCTGATGATATTAAATCTATTAGTGTTTTAAAAGGTGGTGCAGCCGCTGCACTTTACGGCTCTAGAGCTTCCAATGGTGTTATAATAATTAAGACAAAAGATGGTAAAGGCGCTAAAAAAGGCTTAGGAATAGAAGTAAGTAACCAAACGCTATTTACTACTATAAACGACTTGTATGACCCTCAAACAACCTATGGGAATGGTATTGCTGGCGGTTTTCCAACTGATCCAGTAGATGTATTTAATTCTTGGGGACCAAGAATGGATGGAGCACCAAGAACAACATATGATGGCTCTCAACAACCCTATGAATATGCTGGAGATAATTTTAACCGTATTTTTTCAACAAGTGTAAATATGACAAACTCTGTTTCACTTACTTCAAATACAGATAAAGGAAGCACTAGGTTTTCAGTTACTCACCTAGATGGTAAAGATGTTGTAGCAACTTCAAAACTAAGAAGACTTGCTTTTTCTCTTAATACTACACAGAAACTTTCTGATAAATTAACATTTAATGCAAGTGTAAAATTTAGCGATGTAGACGAAACAGCAAACCCTATCGTTGCAACTGAACCGGCGAGTATTATGGGCTCTCTTGCTCGTCTTGCTCCAAACATAAACGTAAATGATTTTATTGGTGATTATGGTAATGGTACCATTGATGGTATTAATGAATTGTCAATTTTTGATTCTAACATATATAGAACAAACCCATGGTTTGCATTACACAATAACCCATCATCCATGGAGAAAGAAAGACTACTGTCTGCTGTGAGTGCAAAATATGATATCAGTGAGTCTCTTTATATAAGAGGACAAGCTGGGTTTGATAAGGCTACGAACCATTATAATAATACATTGGCTAATGGTGCGAATTTAAATTGGCCTGGCATCCGTTTTTATCCAGGAGGACAACTTCAACAACAAACACAAACTCTCGACCAGTTTGATGCTGATGTTTTTGTAGGAACTGATTTTTTAAAGATAACAGATAAAATCTCAATGAATGGATTTGTTGGTGCAGGAACTTTTTCTGCTAAGGCAGAAAATACAGGAGTTCTTGGAAACCTTGTAGTAATCCCTGGATTATTTACTGTTCTTAACACTGAAGGTCAATCTGGATTATACGGATACCAAGCAAGAAAAATTAACTCTCTATATGGATCTGCTGAATTTTCATTCGCAGACAATATATATTTAACAGCTACTGCTAGAAACGATTGGTTTTCAACGCTTTCAGCAGAGGGTAAGACAACCCCTAACAATGATCTATATGGTTCTGTTAGTTTATCAGTTATTTTATCAGATTTAGTAAAGCTGCCGGAAGTTTTTACTTTTGCAAAATTAAGAGGAGGCTATTCTCAAGTTGCTGGTGGAGCCAATAATCCTTACGGTTTAGGCTTAACTTATGGTCTAGTTGGACAAGGTCATTTAGGAAGTCCACTTGGAATTATTAACGGAGGGGTCATTCCTAATGCATCTATAACTCCTTTTGAAAAGAATGAAACTGAGTTCGGTCTTGATTTAAAGTTATTTGACAATAAATTATCTGTTGATTTTGCTTATTATTCAAATCAAACATTAAAAGATATTGTTAACGCTGCGGCATCGCCTGCATCTGGATTTAGTAGTTCAACAATAAACCTTGGAGAAATAACTAACAAGGGTGTTGAATTGCTAGTAAATTGGAGAGCTATTGATAAAGGAGATTTAGCTTTAGATTTATCCTTTAACTATACTAACAACAAAAGTTTAGTTGTTTCAACTGATGAGAATAATGGAATTATTCAAGCTGGAATAGCTCAACTTTTTCAATCGAATATTGGTCACATTCCAGGACAACCATTTGGTGTTATCTACGGTAATTCATATGTAAGAGATGATCAAGGAAAAATTGTTCATCAATTAGTTGATGGAGTTCCAGTAGCAAAATCTGAAAACATAAATAAAGTTTTAGGATTAGGTGTAGCTCCGACTCAAGTGGGATTCGGTACTAACCTTAGATATAAAAACTTTACTTTAAACACCTTTTTAGAAGGTAAATTTGGAGGAAGTATTGTTTCTAATACTAATAAAACAATGAAAGAGTACGGATTACATCAAGTTACCGTTCCTTCGGGAGGTAGAGAAAATGGATTTGTTCCTGATGGTGTTTTAGAAGGTGGAGGCGCTATAACTCAAAATCTTTCAGAAGCACAAATTTATCAATATTGGAATCAAACAAATAGTCTCGGTGCAAGTAGATCTCAACTTGGAGAAGAGAATGTTTATAAAAATGATTTTATAAGAATTAGTCAATTAAGCTTAGCGTATCGTATACCTATTGATTTACTTAAAGACATGTTTATACAAAGTGCAAATATCTCATTGGTTGGAAACAATCTAGGGTTTTTATTAAACAAAGTTCCAAACCATGATCCAGAAGCTTACTACAATACACGTAACGGCCAAGGGGCTGAAGCTCTCTCAATGCCAATAGGTAAATCTTTTGGACTATCAATTAACCTTAAATTTTAATTAAGATGAAAAAACTATTAACTTTATTTATAACTCTATCCATGGTGGTATATACAACATCATGTGATAATGGCTTTGAGGATCTAAATGTAGATCCAACAGCAAGTACAGATTTAGATTTGAATCCAAAATTCGCATATTTATTCTTAAAATCAGCAGGTGATGAATATGAACATTCTTTCACAAATATACTTTGTGCAGGACAACTAACTCAACAAGTAATAGATATGGATTTTCCACAATCGAGTATATATACGATTCGTGAAGATCTTCAGACTGCATGGTGGATAGTTTCATATACAACTACAATTAAGTCTGTCGTTGATATTATTGGTCAGTTGGAGAACGAAGGAAATGTGGGAACTGAAATGGGAATTGCAAGAATTTGGAAAGCATATCTTTTCCATACAATAGTGGATCAATATGGAGATACTCCATATTTTGATGGTGGAAAAGGGTTTTTGACTGGAAATCTTAGACCGGCTTATGATGATGCTCAAAAAATCTATATGGACATGTTAAATGAAATTGAAGAAGGTGTTGCACAAATAGGTTCTTCAAGTACTTTAGGAGCTGCTGATCTAATTTATGGTGGTGATACTTCTAAATGGAAAAAGTTTGGTAATTCATTAATGCTTCGTCTAGCAATGCGTATTAAAAATGTAGATGCAACTGCTTCAACCGCTTGGGCAAATAAAGCTATCACAGGTGGAACAATGAATTCTAGCTCAGATACAGCTTTTATGAATCATACAAATGGACCTCAACCAATTAATCAGAATGCTTGGGGAGTATATCAACCAAGATATGTTAATGCACGAATAGGAGCAACATTGTATGATTGGTTAGCTGATCATGGCGATCCAAGACTAAATATCCTTGCAGATCCTAACGGTCCTGCAGCAGGAAATCGTTTTGGCCTTGAAAAAGACCAACTTCAGACTATTTATGGTGAATCACCAGATAGTTTTGCTAGAGTGAACCCTGCGATTACACAACTTGATTCACCATGGGTATTTATTTCCTATGCTCAAACTGCCTTATTAGAAGCGGAATTTGCTGCATCAGCTGGAAATCACTCATCGGCTGAAACTAAATATAATGATGCTGTTAGAGCTAATATGCAAATATGGGGATCGCATTATGATGCATCTTTGACTGTAGATAATTCTACTATTAATGATTATCTTACTGCAAATCCATATGTTGCTTTAGAGGGTGAAAGAATGATTGGAGAACAATACTGGGCTGCATCTTTCTTTGATTTCTTTGAATCATTTTCAAATTTTAGAAGATCAGGATATCCGGAACTTCAACCTTTTGCTGGTGAGGCTCCACATCCAAGTACTACTACTAACGGAGAAATTCCAAGAAGGTTAATTTATCCTTCTAGTGAAGGTTCTGTAAATGCTGATAATTTTAATGCTGTGTTGCAAGCTCAAGGACCAAATGATCAAATTACAAGAGTTTGGTGGGATGTAAACTAATTAAAGTTATATTTTAATTAAATTATTTAAATAAAGGAGAGTCTAACTCTCCTTTATTTTTTTTATTAAATTTGTGTATGAAAAAATCAGTCAAATTATATGTTTTTTGGTTCATAATTAGTGCGCTTTTTTTATGTGTGTTATTTTTGGCTATTAGAAATTCTTCTTCGAAATCAGATCAAAAACGCTTTACACTACTGAATTCTTCTTCTACAAACATTAATTTTAACAACAAGATAAAGGACACTAAAGAAAGTAACATTCTATTGTATGCTAATTTTTATGGAGGAGCGGGTGTTGGTGTTGGTGATTTCAATAATGATGGACTTCAGGATCTTTATTTTGCAGGAAATTTGGTGTCAGATAAATTATATTTGAACCAAGGAAACTTTACTTTTAAAGACATTACAAGTACTGCCGGAATTATTGATGACGGCGGTTGGTCAACAGGAGTTACTGTTGCAGACGTGAATAATGACGGATATCAAGATGTTTACGTTAGTAGAGAACTCTATGATGATAAACCCGACTTGCGAGCAAACTTATTATATATAAATAAAGGAGACGGCACTTTTGTAGAGTCCGCAAAATTATTTGGCGTTGACGATTCTCAGAGAACAAGACACGCTACCTTCTTAGATTATGATAAAGATGGGTTTCTAGACCTCTTCTTATTAACGCAACCTCCAAATCCTGGAGGCTATTCAAATTTTTTTGGTACCACGCTTTTAAAACCAGAATACCATTTAAAATTATTCAAAAATACAGGTAAAAACTCATTTATTGAAGTGAGTGAAAAAGCAGGTATAAAATATACAGGTTTTCCTAACGGGGTATCTGCAAGTGATATTAATAATGACGGTTGGACGGATCTTTACGTAACTAATGATTTTTATGCTCCAGACTTTTTATTTATTAACAATCAAGACGGTACGTTCACAAATAGTATTGATACAGCAGTAGGTCATATGTCCTATTACAGCATGGGAGTAGATGTAGCCGATATTAATAACGACGCACTATTAGATATTTTTGCAGTCGATATGGTTGCTGAAGATAATTTTCGTTCTAAGTCTAATATGAGTGGAATGAATCCAAAACGATTTCAGCAAGTACTTGATGATGGTGGTCATTATCAATACATGTATAATTCAGTGCAGCTGAATAATGGAAATTCAACATTTAGCGATGTATCTCAATTAACAGGAATGGCAGCAACCGATTGGAGCTGGTCAAATCTAATTGCCGATTTCAATAATGATGGACTTAAAGATACTTACATTACTAATGGACTGCTTTATGACATCCGCAATACAGATGCAGATAAGAATGTAGCTCGTTTTATTGATAAAACTAGATACGATTGGTTACAGAAATATCCTGATGGCGGCAATATTACGAGTCTTTTTGATATTTTAAATTTAGAGGATGTCACGGCATTAATGCCATCCCAGCCTTTAAAAAATTATGCATTTAAGAATAATGGCAACTTAGAGTTCCAAAAAGTGATGGATGATTGGGGATTGAATCAAGAATCCTTTTCTAACGGGTCTGCCTATGCTGATTTGGATAATGACGGGGATTTAGATATAATCGTTAATAATATTAACAGTAAAGCATTTGTATATCGAAACAATTCAGAAACTTTCTCAAATAGCAATTTTATTAGGTTAGAACTCATTGATGAGGCGCATAAACCTGTCTTAGGGACTAGAACGAATCTATATTTAGGAAATGAAATTCAAACACATGAAACCACGAATGTTCGGGGAATCTATTCTACAAGTGAGTCTTTTGTGCATTTTGGAGTAAATAATGCTACAAAAGTAGATAGTATTGTGGTCACATGGCCAAATCAAATGAAAACAGTAAAAAGAAACCTTACTGTTAATCAAACGATTCAAATAGCAATGAATACTGCTTCAAAACCATCAGATACCGGTAGAATTAAAAAAAGTGATGTTCTTTTTACTAATAGTTCGAAATCATTTGATTTGAATTTTAAACATACTGAAAATTCCTTTAACGATTATAAATACCAGGTATTACTACCACATAAACTTTCGCAAATAGGGCCTGCTATGGCAGCAGGAGACGTAAATAACGATGGTTTGGAAGATCTCTACTTAGGCGGAGCAAGTGGATACCGTGGGCACTTATATATTCAAAAAATGGATGGTAGTTTTTCTGATAATAGTGCTGTTTTTTGGGAAAAAGAAAATCCTTATGAGGATGTAGATGCACTTTTTGTAGATATTAATAATGATGGGTTTCAGGATTTATATGTAGTCAGTGGCGGCAATGAATACCCATCAAATGACGTTCATTATGCAGATCGACTTTACTTAAACGATGGTGCAGGTAATTTTTCAAAAGCAGCGATTCTTCAATTAAATCGAAATAGTGGTTCCATTGTCAAAGCCTCAGATTATGACAACGATGGAGACATGGATCTTTTTATAGGCGGAAGGCACACTCCTCACCAATATCCATTGCCAGCAAATAGCATGTTGTTGAAAAATGAAAATGGACAACTAGTAAATGCTACACAAACGTTGGCTCAAGAGTTGAATGGTATTGGTATGGTTACCGATGCAGTTTGGAATGATTATGACGGTGATGGTGATACTGATCTAACTTTGGTTGGAGAATGGATGCCAATTACTTTTTTTAGAAATGATAACGGTGTCTTAAATAAAGTTGTTGCCACTGGTTTAGAAAATGAAACAGGATGGTGGTTTAGTATAGAGAAAGGAGATTTTGACAAGGACGGTGACCTCGATTTTATAGCAGGTAATTTAGGTCTTAATTATAAGTACAAAACATCTAAAGAAAAACCTTTTGATATCTACTATAATGACTTTGACAGTAATGGAAGCAATGATATTGTTTTGGGATACTACCAAGACAACAAACATTTTCCTTTAAGAGGTTTTTCGTGTTCATCAGAGCAAATACCTGGTTTAAAAGATAAAATAGGAAAGTATGATGTTTTTGCAGCACTTGAAATTGAGCAAGTATATGGGGATGAAAACTTGCAAAATTCACTTCATTACAAGGCTACAACATTTGCTTCTTCTTATATAGAAAATTTAGGTAACGGACGTTTTAAAAGAACTCCATTGCCAATTCAAGCTCAATTTTCAAATATAAACGATATCATGATATCCGATTTTAACAAAGATGGTGATTTAGATATATTAACTGTGGGAAATTTATTTGCTTCAGAAATTGAAACTCCAAGAAATGACTCTGGTACCGGACTTTTGATGTTGGGAGATGGAGCGGGAAATTTCTCAGTACTGACTAATAAGGAGAGTGGTTTTTTTGCAAATCGTAATGCGAAAAAAATAGTTATGATTTCGAATAAGAAACAGAAAAAAATATTGGTTGCTAATAATAATGATAATCTACAATGTTTTACCATAAAATAAATAAAAGCTATGAAGTATTTTTTACTAGTTCTAATTAGTAGTTTTTCTGTTTTGGCATTTTCTCAACAAATAGAAACGATTAAAACAGATTCTACGGTCATCTACTACGGTAGAGAACACTTTTTGATTGAAGGAATAGCTATTGCAGATTCTTTAAAAGAAAGCCCTTACGATAGGTTACCTATTTCGTATAAAGAAAAAGTAAGAGAACCAGTCTGGGATTTATCAAAAGCATCTGCAGGAATAACGGTGCGATTTCACTCGAATTCAACAAGTATTAATTTAAAATGGACTGTTTTAAATGATTTAGACATGTCTCATATGGCAGCTACCGGTATTAAAGGAATCGATTTATACACAAAGTATAACAATAAATGGAGATATGTAACTACAGCAGGAGCTCTTGTTGGACTTAAGACATATCAAAATAAATCCATTCCGGCAGATAGTATAAATGAATATGAATTAATAAAAAACATGACTCCTGAATTTAGAGAGTATAAATTATTTTTACCCTTATACGATGGCGTTACAAAACTTGAAGTTGGTATTGATTCTATAGCATCAATTGAAAAAGCAACACCTAGTGCTGTAAAACCTATTGTTTTTTACGGAACAAGTATTACACAAGGTGGCTGTGCGTCCCGACCTGGAATGGCTCATACTAACATTATATCCAGAAAATTGGATGTGGACTGTATAAATTATGGATTTAGCGGAAATGGACGAATGGAAACACCTATTGTAGAGCTCATTTCTGAAATCGACGCTCGTTTTTATGTTATTGAATGTTTGCAAAACATGGACTCTGAGCAAGTTAGTGAGAGAGTTAGACCATTGGTAGATATTATTAGAACTAACCACCCTTACACGCCTATAGTTTTAGTGGAAAATATGATGTATACAACGGCTTTTTTAAATCAAACTGAAGAAACCAGACTGATTCAAGAAAATGCAGCACTTAAAAATGAGTATGACAAAATAATAAAAAGTGGTACTCCAAATATTTTTTATATCAAAGACAATAAAGACTTTTTATTAGATAATGAGGGAACTGTAGACGGAGTACACCTTACTGATTTAGGTTTTTTACGATATGCAGATTATCTGATGGAAAATTTTAAAAAATTCAAGCTTATTAAGGATTAGCTTATTTTTTGTGATGATTTAATTCTTTACTTAATAATTGAACTTTCTCATATGGCACTTCAATTAATTTGTTTTGACCTTCACTGAGTTTGTATTTTTTATTCACAGCTACATTGTTAAAAATCTGTGTATCTGAATTTGGCCATATAATGGTCAATGTTTGTATCATTTCACTTTGACCCAATCCTATTTCTGCTTGTAAACTGTTTGCTCCAAAACTTCCACCTGTATTAATGGTATAAAAAATAGTTCTACCGTTATCTAAATCAATCTTTAGTTTAGTTCCTATAGCACTTCGGTTTGACTGTACACCCTCTAAATTTAGTATAACCCAATTATTCTCAAATATTGGGTTTTCAAAACAAACATTTGGATAATTATCTCCTTCATAAGCACCTCCTAAAACTGCATAAATATCTTGATCTCCGTCATTATCTAAATCTGCAAAACTCACTCCATGTCCTTTTTGAATATGCCCAAACCCACCAGCTGAGGTTACTTCTTCGAACGAAATTCCATCTACATTTCTAAACATTCTATTAGGAACAACAGAAGTAAATTCCGGTGAGCCTGTACCTATGTAAAAATCCAACCATCCATCATTATCAAGGTCTCCAAAATTACTGCCCATTGCATAAAAGCTTTTATCAATATTAAAAGCATTACTCTGTTCGCTAAAGGTTTCATTGCCATTATTAATATAGAGTTTAGATTTATCTGATAGTACTTTTTCTCCTTGTAGTTCTTTTACAAAATCACCAGCTACATTTTGTATGTTGCGTGTATCATAACTAGCTACAAGAATATCATTAAACCCATCATTATTTACATCCCAAAACCAAGTGGGGAAACTAAAATTAGGTCCTTGAACACCTGCTGTTTTAGAAATATTTTCAAATTTCCCAAAATTGTTCTTGAATAATAAATTATTTCCTCCCATGACAGAAATATACAGATCTGGCCACTTATCGTTATTAATGTCACCAAAAACAACTCCTTTAACAAATCCTTCAATTGAGGAGAGGTTGTAATTTGAAGATTCTTCTATAAAACTCCCATCTTTTTGATTTATATATAGCTCACAAGGATGTGACTGTTTTTCGTTTGATTCATTTCCAACAAAAAGATCTAAATAGCCATCATTGTTTACATCAGCCCAAGAAGCTGTTTGAGTAGGGTGGAAGGAAAGTAGCCCTGCACTTTTTGTTACGTCAGTAAAAGTTTCATCTCCATTATTTTTTAAAAGCGAATTTGGATGATTACCACCTTCACCCAGCCAAGCACCTCTTAAAACAAAAATATCTATATTGCCATCGTTGTCATAGTCTGCATGAATGCAATTGAGACCACTAACAATTCCCGTTAACCCTGCTTCTTGAGTTGTGTCGATAAATCCATTACTAGTGTTTGTATATAACTTACTCTGGTCAGACATTCCATAGGACGTTATGAAAATATCGAGTAAGCCATCATTGTTAAAGTCATCGATACTAACTCCTCCAGATAAACCATCTTGAGCTATCCCCAGTTTTAAACTGACTTCTTTGAATGCCTTAATTTTTTTCTGTTCAATATTCCAATTAGGGTAGTTTATTCTATATCTTTCAGGAACATTATTTGGGTGTTCACCAATAGTCATATTTGCTAAATTCAAAAGCCATTTGTAGTTGTCGTTAGGGAATTTTTTATATATCTGTGTATAAATCTCTATTGCTTTTTTAGATCCATTTACATCAATGTGAAAGGCTTGATCTTTTAAGGGTAAAATACAAGAGTAAGAATTATGATTATTTTGACAATTATTAACCTCGCCTTGTCTCAAATAGCTAATGGCGAGTAAGTCGATAATGGGTAGCAAATCTTTTGTAATTAGATCTTGATACGTTAATTGTTGTCTTATAATTAAATTTTCAATTTCATTAATGCATGTCTGAATTTCGCCAGCTTTTAAAAGTTGCTGACAATATTTAAACCAAGTTATTATTTTTTTTTCTGGCTCAACTTTTGAAATTTGTGCTAGGTATAAAGCTGCAAGTTTTTCATTCCAATGGTAATAGTTTATTGGGTTTCCCTCTAAATACAAAGTTTTTAGTGTATCAACCATTGAAAATGTATCTGAACTATTTTCTGAACTGAGTTGCTTGTAAAGCTCTTGGCTATTAATTTTAATTGTCAAGACAAAAAATAGCAACCAAAGAAAATATTTAACTTTCATACTTTTAAACTTAAATTACTTTTTGAAATACTGACAAATTTGCTTTTGCCTTTTTTTTAAAAATAAACATTTTTTTTGGTATATAAGTAAATTAAATAAAAGACATGAAAAGTTATTGAGTTGGATAATGCGGATTGTATAAATGTACAAACTTTATTGAAATACTAATTATAATCTAAAAATATACGTTAGTGAGTTTAAATATGTTATTGGTCGAAGTAATTAAATAAACATGAATCATTACAGTATATTAACCTTAGAATAATTTTCTTCTATTAGTTTATATTTAATGAAAGAGGAGTGATCAAACTACTCTTTTTATTTTATTATTATTTAACTTAATTAATCTTCAAAACTAAAAAAATGAATATTTCTTTAAAATTTTACAAATTATCATTGGCATTGCTTATGAGCTTGTTTTTTTTGTCATGTGATGTCGATGATAATAACGAAAGCTATCCCTCAGCGCAATCAACTATTGCAGAATTCGCTGCAAGTAATTCTGATCTGAGCAATTTGACTGCTGCACTTAGTGCTGCCGATGGAAACTTACTAAGTCTTTTAAATGGCGGAAACTATACTGTTCTTGCACCAAATAATTTTGCATTCGAAATTTTTTTAGATAAAAATGGATTCACTTCAATAGATGAAGTACCTAAGGATATACTCAAAAACATTCTGCTAAACCATGTCATTAGCGGTACAGTAAAATCTTCTGATCTTGCTGCGGCTGTTAGTGGTTACACATCAACAAATGCCACAAATACAGATGGGAATTTTCTTAGTATGTATTTCTCAACTAATAACGGTGTTGTTTTTAATGGTGTTTCAACTGTCCTTAATCCAGATATAGCTACTTCAAATGGTGTTATGCATGTAGTCGATGCTTTAATAGAACTCCCAACTGTAGTAACATTCGCTACTGCAAATCCTGGTTTTGAAACTTTAGTTGCAGCTCTTACAAGGGATGATTTAAGTGAGGATTTCGTTTCAATATTATCAACAACAACTGAACCTGCCCCCTTTACAGTGTTTGCGCCAACGAATGAAGCATTTAGTTCATTATTTTCTGAACTTGGTGTGGAATCATTAAATGATATTGATACAGCTACTCTTGAATCAACTCTAGGCACCCATGTAGTTGCTAAGGCAAATGTTAGATCTGAAGATTTATTCAATGGTATGTTAATTACAACAATCGGTGATGATTTAACTATTTCTGTTGGCACTGGGCCACAACTAGTTGATTTGAATAGTAGAACTGCAAATATAATAGCTGCTGATATCCAAGCATACAATGGGGTCATTCATGTCATTGACAATGTAATGTTACCAAAACTATAAATATATTAATTATCATACTTTTTAAGAGCACTAATCACCTTTGGAGACAATTATAAAGTTGCCAACATTCATACCAGCAGATAGTATAAATGAATATGAACTAATAAAAAATATGTCTCCTGATTTTAGAGAGTATAAATTATTTTCACCCTTGTATGATGACGTGCACCTTACTGATTTAGGTTTTTTAAGGTATGCAGATTATCTAATAGAAAATTTTAAAAAAAACTTACTAATTAAAAAAAACACTTCATTAAAATAGTATTCAATCAATATAGAAATAAAACTTCGGTCTTAAAAAATATGTTATTGGTCGAAGTAATTTTGTAATTATCAATTATATAGCTTTCTTTATTTTGTTAATTGTTTTATTTGAATTACATTGAGTTTGAAACAAGAACAAGA